>ENA-OPNI01000243-OPNI01000243.1-human-gut-metagenome-genome-assembly--contig:-NODE-243-length-19423-cov-2.299618_pt1 | contig 19423 bp, 22 predicted proteins | sample MGYA00241538_ERZ501773 | MGnify/ENA primary metagenome ERZ501773 (study PRJEB25962, sample SAMEA2042556) | human gut metagenome | biome: human gut; feature: human-associated habitat; material: faeces...
AATATCATTAAAACAGAAAGAAGTCTAAATCGTATTTTAGTAGAAGTAATAGACCGATCTAAAGTAGATTTAGAACAATTAAAGGCTCTTCAAATTGGAACGCAAATTACAGGTAATGTAATCAAATGTTCATCAAGTGAGATGGCCTCTTCGCTTGAAAATTTTAAAAAATAATAAAAAAGCCTATTCAATCTTTATGAATAGGCTTTAAGCAATAAAATTAATTAAGTCTTTTGGTAATTGCATCAGTGAAAGAACTTTTTTCACTATCTGTTGCGCCTTGCCACCAGACTTCTAGTAATACACCTAAACCAGGCAAAGTTTTTTCTTCGCCACCTGCAATCGAAGATGTAATAGTTTGCCACACATCATCATAAGTAGCACCATTAAAATTAGCCTTTACGGCTTTACGAATATCCAAATCCATATATTATCTTCCTTTCAACATTATTATGAACAAAAAAGGAAATAATATACTTGAATTTGTTTAAAGAAAGGAAATTTAATTAAAATGAATAATAATTATAATGTTAATTTTAAAGAGAAAGCCTTAGAATATAAAGAACAAATGTTAGAAGATTTATGCGGCCTCTTAAAAATCAATAGTGTGTTAGATGAAACAACATCAAGTGAAGGTGCACCTTTTGGTAAAGGAATTAAAGAGGCACTTGATTATTTTTTGAAAATAGCCAAAAGAGATGGCTTTAAAACATATTGTGATGCAGGATATGCAGGAGTAGTAACATATGGTGAAAAAGAAGATGCCATTGGTATATTATGTCATTTGGATGTTGTTCCGACTGGCGGCAATTGGAAGTTCCCGCCTTTTTCTGCAACTATTGAAGATGGCAAAATATACGCAAGAGGAAGCATGGATGACAAAGGACCAACAATGGCTGCATATTATGCCTTGAAGATGATAAAAGATTTAGGCATAGTTCTTAAAAAGAGGGTTGAGATTATTCTTGGTACTGATGAAGAAACAGCTTGGCGTGGTATAAACCATTATGCTTTAAATCATAAGATGCCAGAAATAGGATTCGCACCTGATGCTGATTTTCCACTTATATATGGCGAAAAAGGAATCTTAAATGCTTATTTAAAATCTAATTATCAAGATGACGATTTAGTTTCATTTAAAGGTGGCGAAAGATTTAATGTTGTAATCGATGAAGCAGAGGCCATTACTAAAATGAATCATCAAAAAGAATTTGTTCAGTTTTTAAAAGAATATGACTTAGATGGGAAAACAGCGCTACTTGAGAATGGTAATGTTTCCTACAAGGTTTATGGTAAAGCCGCACATGCGATGGAACCTATGAAAGGGGTAAACGCAGGAACGTATTTATTAAAATTCCTTTCAGGATTTGTTAATCATCCTTTAGTTAAATTTGTTAGCGAAAATATTTAAATAAATTAGGGTTAAATGTTACACATCCTGAAATGCATGAATTAACATGTAATATGGGCATAATTGATTATGAAAATGGCCAAATGAAAGCATCGTTAGATATACGCTATCCAATCGGATTCTCATTAGAACATTTTGAAAAAACCCTTAAGGAAAAACTTCCAAAAGAGTGTTCATATGAAATTACTCAAAATAAAACACCACTTTATGTATCAAAAAATGATGAGCTAGTACAAGATCTATATGAATCATACAAGAAGTATAGTGGTGATATGATAAATGACCCTAAAACGATTGGTGGTGGAACATATGCAAGAGCGCTTAAAAAAGGTGTTGCGTTTGGAATGGAAGCCCCTAATGCTCCATCAGTTGCCCATCAACCAAATGAATATGTTGTAATAGATGACTTGTTAACAGCAATAGCGATATATGCAGATGCTATCACAAAAATAGGTAATAAATAATGAGAAGAAGAAACGTAAAACATGCAGATGAAAGACTAGACAAATGTGGAGATTTAATGATAAATAATCCCGAAGAACTAAAAGGAAATTGGGACAGCGCATTTCCTTTAAATCAGAAAATACATTTAGAAATTGGGATGGGAAAAGGTAAATTTATTTTAGAAAATGCTAAAGAAATCCTCACATTAATTATCTTGGTTTAGAAAAGTATAATAAATCTGGATGATTAATAAATACATGATTAATACTTTGATGTTTATCTCTAATTAATGGAGTAATGATATTGTTGATTTCATAAATTTCTTCTTGTGAAATTCTTATACCAATTCTAGATTCAGTTCTAAAATCTTTATATTCGGCATCAGCATCCTTAGCACGATAATAAAATTTTGAAAATCTACAATGAGATTTTTTAGGACAAGCATTACAAACATATGGTGCAGAATCTAATAAGTTGCATTTTTTTTCTTCAAAGTTAGCACAGTTTTTTTTGCAAAGCTTAGAACCCACATTTTTGCACGTATCAATATAAATACAATTAGCAAATGAAGAATTGTATTGAACGGATTCTTTTCGAAATCTATGATTTAATATTTCTTTTGATATAGTAGTTCTATGTTTGTTAATTTTTTTTCCAATTTCTGTGAAATTCCAATTTTCTTTTAATTTATCCTCAATAAATTCTCTTTCTTCAAGAGTTAAATGCTTTTGTTTCATTTTATAATAAACTCCTCTCACGACAAATGAAACAATATTTATTATAAAACTTATTTCTCATAAATCAACAAAAAGAGAATTTAATATTTTATTTAACATATATCATATTTTTATATAAAATTATTACATAATATAGACAAATTGAGGAAGATATGATATAATTACCATAGAGAGGTGAGTACGATGAATGATTTTTTAGATATTTATACTAGATTGAAAATGAAAACAGATTCTGATATTACATTAACATACTATTCTAGTTATGGTCATAAAGAAACTAAAAAATTTAAGTTAATAGATGTTGTTGGTTTTTCTTATGTTTTGGTAGAAAATGAAGAAGGAAAAGTAAGTATACCATTTTTTGGAATGGATGCAATGATTGAATCTATCACAATCAAAAATTCTAATAAACCTATTTATTTTAATCCGTATGTAAATAAAGATATATTTGAAGGATTTTATATAAAAAAAGGATATACAGAAAATATAAAACAAGGTTTATTAGGAAAAACAGATTTAAATTTAGAGAATAGAGAAAAATTTATCCAAAAATATAAGGCAAAGGAGTCTACCTTTGAATATGATGAGTTGTTTTTCTCTGAAAAACAAAAAAGAGAATTTACTGATTTTTTTGAATTGTTGATAAGAGATTTGACTAACTATTGTAAAAATAATGGACTTGATTCAAATTTAAAACTTATAGGTAAAGGTACAACTTCAATTATTTATAGTATTGGAGATAAGATTGTTAAAATAGGAAAACCTAGAAGAAAATCATCTATACCGTATTGTGAATATTTATTGCAACCCGTTATAAACCGCGATTTTGAATTTGATGGTTATCCTATACACATTGAGGTAACTCAAAAAGTTCTTGTATGTGAAAACATAAAAGATAGTTGGTCTGATGAAAAATTTGTTGCAATAAGAGATGAAATTGCAGAAAAACTTCATGCCATTGGTTTAAAATCAACTGATTTGCATCCAGCTAACATTGGCATTTTAACATCAGAAAATAGAATTCATTTTGATTCAATTAATTTTGATGTTGGAAATGAAGTATCTACTTCAATTCAAAATAATAATAATTTAAGAATCAAAGGTGCAGGCGAGTTTGTAATAATTGATCTTGATTGCTTAGAAATTGAAGATATTGCTAAATATTCTGATTATTTAAGGAACATTGGTTTTTCTTTAGAAAATAGTGATACTACAAAAAAAAGATAATATTTTAATACACACGCTAATTGATTATGTCAATTTGCAAGTGTGTTTCTAAATTATCAAAAATTTAGTATAAGCAAAGAATACGACTAATCAAAGGAGTCTGTAAATAATTTTGTGTAAAGATGAATCCTTTCTGTGGTAATATAGAAATATATAACCAAGGAAGGATTTTTTGTATGAAAGAAAATAAAAATAATGAAGTTGTTAAATATTTATTAGAAAATTATGATATTAAAAATGCAAATGATATTGCTTATGCATTAAAAGATATGTTTAAAGATACTATTCAAACTATGATGAATGCTGAATTTGATTCATCTATGGGATATGAAAAAAGTGATAACAAAATAGAAAAATCAAACTATAGAAATGGCTATTCTTCTAAAAAGGTAAAAAGTCAATTTGGCGAATTTGATTTAACTATCCCTAGGGATAGAAATGCCGAATTTGAACCACAAATTGTTCCTAAAAATAAAAGGGATATTTCCGGAATTGAAGAGAAAGTTATAAATCTCTATGGTAAAGGTTTATCTACTAGAGAAATAAGCGACTCTATCGAAGATATTTATGGAGTTCAATTGTCTGCTACAATGATTAGCAATATTACTGATGCTGTTTTAGAAGAAATAGAAGAATGGCAAAAGAGACCGTTAAAAGAAGTTTATCCAATTGTATTTATTGATGCAGTACATTTTAATGTTAAACAAGAAAATGTTATAGTTAAAAAAGCAGCTTATGTCATTCTTGGAGTTACTACTGAAGGATTTAAGGAAGTACTAGGAATATGGATTGGAGAAAATGAATCAGCTAAATATTGGTTAGGAACCTTAAATGAATTAAAGAATCGTGGAGTCAAAGACATATTAATTATATGCTCTGATGGATTAAAAGGCATAAATGAAGCAATTAAAGCTGTTTATCCAAATGCTATGCAACAAAGATGTATTGTTCATTTGATCAGAAACTCAGTTAAATTTGTTTCTTATAAACATTTAAAAGAATTTTGTAATGATTTAAGAACTATATATAAATCAAATACAGAAAAGGAGGCAAGAGAAAATTTAGAAAAAGTAAAAGCAAAATGGAAAGATATTTACCCAACCAGTTTAAAAGTTTGGGAAGATAATTGGGAAGCAATTTGTACTTTATTCAATTATTCTAAAGAATTGAGAAGAATAATGCATACAACTAATGCTATTGAAAGTTTAAATCGTTCTTATCGTAAATATACTAAGACTAAAGGTGTATTTACTAGTGATAATTCTTTAATGAAATGCTTATTTTTAGCTACTAAAAATGTAGAAAAAAAGTGGACTACTAGATACCCTAATTGGGATATGATTTATAATGAACTTAATATTTTATATCCTGAACGATTAAATTGATCTTTGAAAATTATTCAATTTATGTTATTATTATAGTAACAAAAAGAGACTGATATAATCAATCTCAAATATCTTTATTACCATGGATTGGTAACTTTACACAAAGTTTTTTACACTCCCACAGGTTACAATCCTCTAATTAGAAACTATTTATAAACTGTCCAACTTTTGGGGTTCATATCAATTTTTGCTAATTTTTTTTAATAAATTCTATTTACATCTTGGTCTTTCTTTTTCACTAATGAAAGGCACATTAGCTCTTTTTTCTTTTATTTGTTTAGCTACTGAATGTGGTGTATAAGGTAAAATAAGTAATTTACCACTTTCTGTTTGCATTGCTGTTTTTCCTGTTTTTTCATCATAATAATATTCTACATAAGGATTTTCTGCTAGTTTTTTATATTTTTCAAGCAATTTTCTAACATAATCACTATTAAATCCTAATTGTTTGCTTTTTTCAAGATTAATAATACCAGATATAAGTAGATAAGCTAAATTTGATTCAAAAGTATCTATTTTATTAAGGCAACTCATCATTTTTTTATGTTCTTGTTCCACTTTTTTTGATAAATTATAAGTTTTAGTATCATGCCCTAAAAATGAAGTAATAGATAATAGAGATAATTTTTGATTATATTTTTCTTTCGCTTTTTTGTAATCATTTTGTAATTCTAATAATCGTTGATTATTAAATTCATCTATATCTTTATTATGAAAATACGCTGTTGCTAAAATTGAATCTTCCATAAGATTCAAAAAAAGACTTTGATTTTTCACTTTTATATGCATAGTTATTCCTCCTTTAATTGCTCTATATTCTAGCATATTTTTGCAAAATTGTCAAATTTGAGTGGTGCCTATTCTTATATTTCCATTTCAAAATCGTCTTTTTCTCTCTCATAATCGTGATTTTTACTAAATTCATAAGTATCTTTTAAGTCTCCAAAGGTATCTTCTTCAATAATTTTCTTTGAATATAAATCTTCTGCAACATCCATATATTTTTCTCGTTCTTTTTCTTTTCCAAATAGTTTATCTTTGATGAATGATATTATTTTTAAGAATTTGTCTTTCCAAAATGATAGTGATTGTCTTAAAGAAAGGTTTTCTTCTTTTAAATCTTTGATTTGTTTACCTTTAACTTTATTATTTCGAGTTAATGTATCAACTCTTAATTGTAGTGCCTCATTATTTTCAGTAAGAGTTTTGATTTGTTTATGATTTTCTTGTATCCCTTTATCTACATTATTAAGAGTCATTGAAAGTGTTTGAATATTTTTATATTCATCATTTGTTTTATCTACTTGATTGATATACTTTTCAATTTTATCTTTATCTTCTTGTTTCAAAATATAATTATCTTTCTTAATTAGTGTTGGTTTTAAATCATTTATAATTTCTTTAACTTCTTTTGACTTATTATCTAGTTCAAGAGATTTTTTATTTGCTTTCTCTAAATTTTATTGATTCTTTTCTAGTTGTTCTTTCATTTCCATATAATTATCCATTTCAGTTATATGATAATCTCTATTTCTACCTTTTTGTTTTTTCTTTAAAGAGTTAGTAAGATTATATTCTTTATTAAATGATTCAATACATAAAATTCTCATTTTATCTTGTAATTTGCGAAGTGATTCTTTTGTAAAAATATCACTTTTACCAACTTGTTTACTCATACCATTTTTACCACCAACTTTAATTGGTACACCTACGATATGAAGGTGTGGGCTTGTTTCATCATAATGAATAATTGCACTTGACTTTTTAATTAATAAGTATTTAAGGACTAAATGCCCTTAATTTTGGCTTTTTATGTAGTTTTCTAATTCATTTATCTTAATTTTTCTACTTAAATTATTGATATAGATTTCATTAGAGTAGTTAAAAGCAAGAAATACATTATTTTTGATTATTATTTTATGGGGCTCAATATAAGATAAATTAGTCTTATCTACTTTTCTAATACTACCATTTATAATCTCAGGGGTAGTATTACAAAACTCACAAATAAATTCTAATCTCTTTCGCAAGTGTTCTTCCATTCTAACTTCTTGCTTGATAACATTTACCATTTTAATCAATCCTTTCTTTGAAAGACTTTTTTCTAAACAAGAAAAAAATCAATCCTAATTTAGAATTGATTGTCTATTTATTCTCGATACTTATAAAAGTTCGAGCAGATTTCCCTATGGTGCAAGGAAGGGGACTTGAACCCCCACAGGAATAACCTATACGCCCCTCAAACGTATGCGTCTACCGATTCCGCCATCCTTGCATAAGGAATTTAAGACTTAAACGCCTTAAACATTTTTTTCCATAAATGAGTACCAGAATAATTTAATATTCCAACCTTATATATTCTTAAACCATATTTAACCAAAACAAATATTAATCCTACCGTTAATAATATTGAAATAATAGCATCTACAATAGTAATCTGTCCTAGCACCAATAAGGATGGTGCAAGTAAAGCCGAAAAGAATGGTATAAAAGATAACACCTTAATAAATATACTTCCCTTAAACATTGCCGCGGCCACACTAAGATAATATGAAATAAAGGAAATAACCATAATTGGTGTCTGTACCTGTTGGTAATCTTCCATATTCGTGGTCATTGAAGCAAGAATACCCGCTACTAATGAATAAGCAATAAATGTAACTACCATCAATATTAAAGTAATAGGTATAATTATTTGCATTTTATCTAAAACCCCAGTTAATTCCAATGATGATGTTATCTTATTTACATAACTACCTACTCCACCTGATAATATATTACCTTCATTAACTAACACACCAGTAGATATATATCTAATAAATATACCAATTAATAAATATACTATCAAAAGTAAACCCTGTAATAAAACAAAAACATTACCTGATATAATCTTAGATAGAAAATGAACCTTAGGCGAAACATTAGAAATAATTATCTCCATTCCCCTAGTAGTCTTCTCCTCATTAATCTCAGCCCCTATCATTTGAACTAAAAACATCGTCAAGGTAAAGAATGGTAATATTACTATAGGAAATATCGTACTCATAACAAGCTCCATCATCTCATCAACACTCTCTTCATCATCTAACTTAGTTCTCTTTACATCTACATAAGAAGAAATATGGTCAAGAATCTCATTAGATACTCCATAATAAGATAAAGCCTTATCTTTCTTTATACTATTTAAAATAGTAGTAATAACCTGATATGTCGTATTATCAATATTACTCTTAGTAATCATTTCCACATTAATAAAATTAGTACTATCTTCATTAATAACTAAAAGTATCTTATCTTTTTTCTTAATATCCTCATATAAACTTTCTTTATCTTTATCATACTTAGTTATCTTAGCATCCTTCAAGGCATCCAAATACTCTCTAGTACTATCAAAAGTCTTAACAAAATCATTGTAACAAGAAGCATTATCAATAACTACTATCTCTGTCTTTTTATCAAAATCTCCACCAAAAAACTTAATAATAGAATCTATATTAATAATTCCCGCAATAATAACTAAAAGAATAATATTAGCAATTAAAAACCATTTAGTTTTAATCTTCTTATCTAAACTAAGCTTAGTTAAATATTTTAACTTATTTGTCATATGCATTACCTACCTTCTCAATAAAGATTTCATTCAAACTAGGTTCTTCAACACTAAATCTAATAATATTATCACATTTCTTAACATAATTAAATAACCTAGAAACATGCTTCTCATCACTTATCGTAACTATATAATTATCATTTTCTTTTCTTACCTTAACTACGCCTTCTATCTTCTCTAAATCTTCCTTAACAACATCTCCTATTATATATACATCTTTCTTCTTATATTCCTTCTTAATATCTTTTAAATACCCATTTAAAACAGTTTTACCTTTTACTAAAACCACTAATTTTTCACAAAAAAGCTCAACATGTTCCATTCTATGTGAAGAAAATATAATACTTGTCCCCTTTTCCTTTAACTCAAGAATCTCCTTCTTAAATAATTCAACATTAATAGGATCTAATCCCGAAAATGGTTCATCTAAAATAAGTAACTTTGGTTCATGAATAATCGAAGTAATAAACTGTATCTTTTGTTGATTACCTTTAGATAATTCCTTTATTTTCTTATATTTATATTCACTAATACCAAACTTATCTAAATAATAATCTAACCTCTTAACAATATCTTCTTCCTTCATATTTTTTAAAATAGCATAAAACTTAACTTGTTCAACAACAGTCATCTTGGTAAGTAAACTTCTTTCCTCTGTTAAAAAACCTATCTTATCAGTCATAGAATAATCTATTTTCTTACCATCCAATGTAATACTACCAGTATAATCATCAATAAGACCCATAATCATTCTAAAAGTTGTCGTTTTCCCTGCACCATTTAATCCTAATAAACCAAAAATACATCCATCTTCTACCTCAAAAGATAAATTATCTACTGCTTTTAAATCACCATAATATTTAGTTACATTCTCCACCTTCAACATAGTCTCAACTCCTAAATTAATTATACAAAATAATTAGAAAAAAGTAAATAAAATGGGTAAAAGTAATGGCAAAAAAATAATTGTTTAATAAACTATATTAGATAACAAAGGAGGTAATTTTATGTATTACTATGGTGGATACAGTGGTGGAACCGGATGTGGATGTAACACATGTGGTGGGGCCCCAGCTTATGGATATGGTTATCCTAACTATGGATATGGATATGGCCAAGGTGCCGCTATAATACTTGTATTATTCATTTTACTTGTCATAATTATCGGTGCTAGAATCGCTGCATAAGACAAATAAATTAAATAATCACCATTTAAAGGGAAAAACGTTTCCCTTTTTTCATTATTTATGCTATTATATTATCAGTTATTTAATTTTAGGCGGTGTTTTATGGGAATAAGAGAAAAGTCAGTAAAGATTTATGACTGTTACGAAAAAGACTGGATGGGATTTAAAATCACTAAGAAAAACCCCTATTCATTTCACCACATTGTAAAATCATGCGACGGAGGCAAAACAATAATCAATAATTTTGCTATTTTAACTAAGACCTCACACAGATATTTAAATCTATTAGAACAAGTATGCCCTGATATCTACAATGAACTAAATGATGTCTTTTTAGAACTTATATCTAGCAAAACTCCCCCTACTGAAAAGTATTATGAAAAAATAGAAAAAGTATTAAAAAAAGTACCTGATTTTAAATTTTAAGTAATTTTAACTTTATTTTTAGTAACTTATGTGCTAAAATACTAGAGAAAAAGAGGTGGTATTATGCTAAAAAAAGGTATGATATTAGATGAAAGTGATAAAAGAGTAAGACAAAAGAATATTGATGTAATATTTCCATTATCTAAAGATGATCGAAAAATGATAAAAGAAATGCTTAAACACTTAAAGGAAAGCCAAATTGAAGATATTGCCCAAAAATATGACTTAAGACCAGGCATGGGACTTGCCGCTCCTCAAGTAGGTATTAACAAAAGATTTTTTGTTATTTGCCACGAAGAAGAACCTAATAAATTTAAAGATTATATAATGATTAATCCCACTTTAGTTAGTCATTCCATGGAACTAGTTTATGCTGGAAGTGGCGAAGGATGCTTAAGCGTTAATCGTGATATCGAAGGTATCGTTCCAAGATATGCTAGAGTTACCATGGAAGGCTATGACTTAGATGGTAATAAAATTAGAATTAGAGCAAGAGAAGAACTATCAATTGCTTTCCAACATGAATATGACCACTTAGATGGAATATTATTTTATGACAAAATCAACAAAAAAGATCCTTTCTATAATGCTGAAAATATGCGTGAATTATAAAAAATATTAGTGCGAAACTAATATTTTTTTACTTTGTATACTCAAATTCATAATCAAGAATTCTAACAATATCCCCTTCTTGGACTCCTAAACGTTCTAACTCATCATCAATGCCCATATGCCTCAACTTCTTAGCAAATTGAACATAAGCTTCTTCACCATTAAAGTTAGTCATTTTAAGTAATCTCTCTACTTTATCTCCCTTAATTACCCATACATCCTTTACCTTTGTAATAGTAAATGGCAATTCCTTCTTAAACTTATATAAAACATGAGTTTCATAATTATTATCCTCAAATAATTCTTGTTCCTCTATTTCACTAGTCATCTCTCCTAAATAATTAATTACTTCCTCTAACCCTTTATTAGAAATAGCTTCGATTTCAAATATCTTAATATCACCAATTTCTTCTATTAATTTATCTAAATTTTCCTTAGCATTAGGTAAATCCATCTTATTAGCAATAATAATTCTAGGCTTTTCTAATAACTTAGGATTAAACTCTTGTAATTCTTTATTTATAACTAAATAATCCTCATACGGATCTCTACCTTCACTACCAGAAATATCTATTACATGTGCTATTATCTTAGTACGCTCAATATGTTTTAAAAATTTATGTCCTAATCCCAAACCATTCGAAGCCCCTTCAATTAAACCAGGCAAATCCGCAACAACAAAAGTTTTTTCATTCTTTGTCTTAACAACTCCTAAATTAGGTGATAAAGTAGTGAAATGATAACTTGCTATTTTAGGATTAGCCGCACTTATTTGAGATAAAATAGTAGACTTTCCAACACTAGGTAATCCTACTAATCCCACATCCGCTATCATTCTTAAAGTAGCATTAATACTTCTTACTTCCCCTGGTTCTCCTCGTTCACAAAATGATGGGCAAGGATTACTCTTAGTAGAAAGACTAACATTACCTCTTCCGCCTCTACCACCATAAGCAACAATTACTTCTTCCCCATTTTTCTTTAAATCTGCTAAGACTAATCCCGTATTATTATCCTTAATAGTAGTTCCAATTGGTACTTTAACAATAATATCATCCGCAGATTTTCCATTTTTATTTTTACCTTCACCATTTAAACCATTTAACCCTTTAATATGCTTTTGATACTTTAAATCAATTAAAGTCTTTAATCCAGAATCAGCTCTAAATATAACATCGCCACCCTTACCACCTGAGCCTCCATAAGGACCACCCATTGGTACAAACTTTTCACGGCGAAATGCCATACAGCCATCTCCACCGTCACCAGCATTAACTAAGATATTTACCTCATCAACAAACATAGTATCTCCCTCATTTCCTTACCATTATACAATAATTTTTAAGAAAAAAAAAGAGAAAAATTAAAAGAAGCTATTTAGCTTCTACAATTAACTTAATTGCCGTACGTTCATCCCCATCAATTACAATATCTGTAAAAGCTGGAATACAAACTAAATTTTTACCAGATGGAGCCACAAACCCTCTAGCAATTGCAATACCTTTAATAGCTTGGTTCAAAGCCCCAGCACCAATAGCCTGAATCTCAACGCTTCCTTTTTCTCTAAATACATTAGCAAGAGCCCCGGCAACACTGTTAGGGTTTGACTTACTAGATACTTTTAATGTTTCCATAATTTCTTCATCCTTTCTACAATTAAATATATGAAGCAAAGTCATATTTATGAAGATTATTTTCTTGAATTAATCAAACAGATATATTATAATGTTCTTAGGTGAATCTCATGTTTGTAATAGATAAAGAAAATATATATGAAATGATAATCAAAAATTCTAAATTTATATCTTACATTTATAAAGTTAACAATTTAAACGATATTGAAATCATAATAAATAATATTAAAAATAATTATAAAGATGCAAATACTTAACGCTATTTATGTAATAGCTTACAGGAAAAAGATGAAAAAGACTAAAAAAGAAGGATCCGCTTTGCGAATCCTTCTTGATATATTTACTCCCACTCGATTGTTGAAGGTGGTTTTGAAGAGATATCATAGCAAACGCGGTTGACTCCCTTCACTTTACGTATGATTTCATTAGACACGTTAGCCATGAAGTCGTAAGGCAGATGAGCCCAGTCAGCCGTCATGGCATCCTGTGAGGTCACTGCACGAAGTGCTACGGGATGCTCGTATGTACGCTCATCACCCATCACTCCTACCGAACGGATCGTAGAGAGGAGCACCGTACCGGCCTGCCATACGTTGTCATACAGCGATGAGCCGTCGGGCATCACATAGTTGTGCATTGCCTCGATATAGATATCGTCGGCATCCTGCAGGATACGCACTTTCTCACGTGTGATGTCACCCAGGATACGCACTGCCAGTCCTGGTCCCGGGAAAGGATGACGCTTGATCAGGCTCTCAGGCATCTCCAGCTGATAGCCTACGCGACGTACCTCATCCTTGAACAGCCATTTCAGCGGTTCGCAGAGCTGGAGCTTCATATCCTTTGGCAGGCCACCCACATTGTGGTGACTCTTGATGGTCATGCCGGTGATAGAGAGACTCTCAATACGGTCGGGATAGATCGTTCCCTGTGCAAGCCATTTGGCATCGGTGATCTTCTTAGCCTCAGCATTGAATACCTCTACGAAATCGCGGCCGATGATCTTACGTTTCTGCTCAGGATCGGTCACTCCCTTGAGATCATCAAAGAATTTCTCACTGGCGTCCACACCGATCACATTCAGTCCAAGTCCGCTGTAGGCATCCATCACCTTCTTGAACTCGTTCTTACGCAGCATACCATGATCTACAAAGATACATGTCAACCGGTCGCCGATGGCACGATGGAGCAATGTGGCACATACTGAAGAGTCAACACCGCCGGAGAGGCCGAGAATCACGCGATCCTGACCAAGCTGTTCACGGAGCTCCTGCACCGTTGTCTCTACAAAAGAGGCTGGACTCCACTCCTGCTTGCTGCCGCAGATGTCTACCACGAAGTTGCGGAGCAGCTGCAAGCCCTGAGTGGTGTGATACACCTCCGGATGGAACTGAACGGCCCAAAGAGGCAACTCTGACGATGCGTAGGCAGCAAAATGAACGTCAGCCGTCGAAGCGATGGCATGGCAGTCTGCGGGAATGGCGGTGATCGTATCGCCATGGCTCATCCATACCTGAGAATGTTCGCGGATGCCTTTCAGCAGCGGACTTTCGTGGTTGAAGGTAGCCAGGTGGGCACGTCCATATTCACGGGTGTTGGCCGGTTCTACCTTACCTCCGTAGGTGTAGGCCATGAACTGTGCGCCGTAGCAGATACCCAGGATAGGGTACTTTCCGCGGATGTGGGTTAAGTCTACTTTAAAAGACTTCTCGTCGTACACGGAGAAAGGGCTTCCCGACAAGATTACGCCGATAACCGACGGGTCGTCGTGCGGAAACTTGTTGTAAGGAACAATTTCGCAATACATGTTCAGCTCGCGCACACGGCGGCCGATGAGCTGCGTGGTTTGTGAACCGAAGTCAAGAATAATGATTTTTTCCTGCATATTGTGTGATGTAAAATATGTATTCTATGCGTGCAAAGGTACGCATATTTTTCCTAAATCCGATGTGTGCCTCTGATTTTATTTGAAACAGAGAGTTTCAGTTTGCACGGTAGGGAAGGCCGGTATGTTTTTTTAAGTATTATATATGAAGTGGTAAGGAATAAATTTGTACTTTTGTCGGCGTATGAGCAGAATTTTGGCAATTGATTATGGCAGAAAGCGCACGGGAATCGCGGTGACCGACCCGATGCAGATTATTGCGAACGGGCTGACTACGGTGCCGACGCACGAACTGATGGACTACCTGCTGAAGTACGTAGCCCAGGAAAAGGTGGAACGCATCATTGTGGGGCATCCCAAGCAGCTGAACAACGAGGATTCGGAAAACATGAAGTACATCAAGCCTTTCCTTGCCCAGCTGAAGAAGAAACTGCCGGAGATACCGGTGGAACTGGTGGACGAACGGTTTACTTCCGTGCTGGCACATCAGGCCATGCTGGACGGAGGCCTGAAGAAGAAGGCTCGCCAGAACAAGGCGCTGGTGGATGAAATCAGTGCGACCATCATTCTGCAGTCGTATTTGGAATCAAGAAGAATGTAACTCAAAAAACTTAATAAAACAGAATATGATTTTACCGATTTATGTGTATGGCCAGCCTGTGTTGCGTCAGGAGGCCGAAGATATTACGCCGGATTATCCAGGCTTGAAAGAGCTGATTACAAATATGTTTGAAACGATGAACCGTGCAGACGGCGTGGGACTGGCTGCTCCGCAGGTGGGACTTCCTATCCGGGTGGTAGTGATTGACTTGGACGTGTTGTCGGACGACATGCCGGAGTTCAAGGATTTCAAACGTGCCTATATCAATCCTCACATTCTGGAAACGGGTGGAGAGATGGTATCTATGGAGGAAGGCTGTCTGAGTTTGCCGGGCATCCATGAAAGTGTAAAGCGTCCGGACAAGATTCATGTCACTTACCTTGACGAAAACATGCAGCCGCATGACGAGTGGGTGGAAGGCTATCTGGCACGCGTGATGCAGCATGAGTTTGACCACTTGGAAGGAACCATGTTTATCGACCATCTGTCGGCTTTGCGCAAGCAGATGATTCGTGGCAAACTGAATGGCATGGTGAATGGCAAGGCTCGTTGCTCTTATAAAGTGAAAACAGTCAGATGATTAGAAGATTCCTATACATATTATATATAGGTATGTTTTTCCCGGTGGCTGCCCTGTGTCAGATTAATACGGACAGGGTGATGACCATCGGGAAAAATGCACTTTATTTCGAGGATTATGTCCTCTCTATCCAGTATTTTAATCAGGTAATCGGCGTGAAGCCGTATCTGGCCGAACCGTATTTTTATCGCGGACTGGCCAAGATGAACCTGGACGATTATCAGGGGGCGGAAGCCGACTGCTCGGAAGCGTTGCAGCGCAACCCGTTCGTAGTCAATGCGTATCAGGTGCGGGGTATCTCGCGTATCCGGCAGCAGAATTATCAAGGGGCCATCCAGGATTACCGGAAAGCCTTGGAAATGGATCCGGAGAATATCAGCCTGTGGCACAATCTGGCGCTTTGCCGGATGCATGAGGAAGAGTATACACAGGCACGGGCCGACTTGGATACGCTGATTCGTATCTCGCCACGCTATACGGATGCGTATCTGATGCGTACGGAGGTGTCATTGAAGCAGAAGGATACGTTGCAGGCCATGACGGATGCCGACAAGGCGATTGAAATGGACCGTTACAATCCGGACACGTGGTCGTCAAGAGGTATGCTGTTCCTGCAGCGTGGAAAGTACAAGGATGCGGAAGCGGACCTGACGGAGGCCATCCGTCTTTCGGTGCGCAATGCGGGCGTGTATATCAATCGTGCGTTGGCTCGTTATCACCAGAACAATTTGCGCGGGGCCATGTCGGACTATGATTTGGCGTTGGATGTGGACCGGAACAATTTTATCGGTCACTACAACCGCGGTTTGTGGCGTGCGCAGGTGGGAGATGACAACCGTGCCATCGAGGACTTCGACTTTGTGCTCAAGATGGAACCCGACAACCTGATGGCCCGGTTCAACCGAGGACTGTTGCGTGACCGTACGGGGAATTATTCGGGGGCTATCGAAGATTACTCGGCGGTGCTGAAGGAATATCCGAACTTCCTGGCCGGTTATCAGTATCGTGCGCAGGCCAGACGGAAGGTGGGCGACCTGAAAGGGGCGGATGCCGATGAGTTCAAGGTGCTGAAAGCACAGATTGAATCGCAGAACGGAACGAAGAAGCAAACGGCTTCGGCCGACAAGACCCGAAAGAAATCGGATAAGAACGTGGAGAACTACCGTAAGATTGTGGTGGCCGACAACGATTCGGAAGACGACCGTTACAAGACGGACTATCGGGGCAGGGTACAGGACAAGAATGTGACCATCTTGCCGCAGCCGATGTTCGCGTTGAGTTATTACGAGCGTCCGGAAGAAGTGAAACGGCAAGTCAACTACTATAAGAGTATTGATGACATGAATGCCCGTGGAGCTTTCCCGCATCGCCTGTTGATTACAAACAACGAGGCTTCGCTTTCGGAAGAACAGGTGAAACAGCATTTCGCATCCATCGATGAGCAGACGGCTGCCATTGTGAAGGAACCGGATAATGTGTTGCATTACTATGCGCGTGCGCTTGATTTCTATCTGGTGCAGGATTTTGACAATGCATTGAAGGACTTGGACGATGCCATCCGTTGTGATTCTACTTTCTTCCCGGCTTATTTCAGTCGTGCGCTGATTTATTACAAGCAGTTGGAATACCGCAAGCGCGACCGGAAGTATGAAGTGGAGACTGTGGTAGATAAAGACTTGCAGGTTCGTTCGTACGATTATAACAAGGTGCGTGAGGATTTGGACCGTGTGATTGAACTGGCTCCCGACTTCGTGTATGCGTATTATAATAGAGGAAATATTCTGGCCGTGATGAAAGACTACCGGGCTGCCCTGGTGGACTACAACAAGGCCATCGAACTGGATCCGCGTTTTGCGGATGCGTATTTCAACCGCGGGCTGACGAATATCTTCCTGGGTAATAACCGTCAAGGTATTCAGGATTTGAGTAAGGCCGGCGAGTTGGGAATTTTCTCTGCGTACAACATTATCAAACGATTTACCGCGGTGGAGGAGAAATAAATGAATGCAATTTTCTTCTTTAATTAAAAAGTTTATATTTTTGCGTCTCAATAACAGATAAACACTATAAAGACTATGGTTAAGATAACTTTTCCTGATGGCTCTGTTCGTGAATACAACGAAGGAGTTACGGGTCTGCAGATTGCAGAAAGCATCAGTTCCCGTCTGGCACAGGATGTGCTGGCATGTGGCGTAAACGGCGAAACTGTAGATTTGAATCGCCCTATCAACGAAGATGCGAACTTCGTTCTTTATAAATGGGATGACGAAGAAGGCAAGCATGCCTTCTGGCACACCAGTGCACACTTGCTGGCTGAAGCGCTGCAGGAATTGTATCCGGGCATCCAGTTCGGTATCGGTCCAGCCATTGAAAACGGATTCTATTATGACGTAGATCCGGGTGAGGCTGTCATCAAGGAAGGCGACCTGCCTGCCATTGAAAAGAAAATGGCTGAACTGGCTGCCAAGAAAGAAGAACTTGTTCGTCAGAACATCTCGAAGGATGATGCGCTGAAGATGTTTGGTGAAAGAGGAGAAACTTACAAGTGTGAACTGATTTCCGAACTGGAAGACGGTCACATCACTACTTATACGCAGGGTGCGTTTACAGACTTGTGTCGTGGCCCGCACTTGCTTTCTACAGCTCCTATCAAGGCCATCAAGCTGTTGTCGGTAGCCGGTGCCTACTGGAGAGGCCAGGAAGACCGTAAGCAGATGACCCGTATCTATGGTATTACCTTCCCGAAGAAAAAAATGTTGGATGAATACCTGGTAATGCTGGAAGAAGCCAAGAAACGTGACCACCGTAAGATTGGTAAGGAAATGGATTTGTTCATGTTCTCTGATACGGTAGGTAAGGGACTTCCGATGTGGTTGCCGAAAGGTACTGCACTGCGTATCCGCCTGCAGGATTTCTTGCGTCGCATCCAGTCTCGTTATGACTATCAGGAAGTAATGTGTCCGCCGATTGGTAACAAGCTGTTGTATGTCACTTCCGGACACTATGCGAAATATGGTAAGGATTCTTTCCAGCCTATCCACACTCCGGAAGAAGGCGAAGAGTACTTCCTGAAACCGATGAACTGCCCGCATCACTGTATGATTTACAAGAACTCTCCGCGTTCTTATCGTGACCTGCCGTTGCGTATCGCAGAATTTGGTACGGTTTGCCGTTACGAACAGAGTGGTGAGTTGCATGGATTGACTCGTGTACGTAGCTTTACGCAGGATGATGCGCACATCTTCTGCCGTCCGGATCAGGTGAAGGATGAATTCCTTCGTGTGATGGATATCATCTCTATCGTGTTCACTTCCATGGGACTGGAAAACTTTGAAGCACAGATTTCTCTGCGTGACAAAGTGAACCGTGAAAAGTATATCGGTAGCGATGAGAACTGGGAAAAGGCTGAACGTGCCATCGTAGAAGCTTGTGAAGAAAAAGGACTGAAAGCCAAAGTAGAATACGGTGAAGCTGCATTCTACGGTCCGAAACTGGACTTCATGGTGAAGGATGCCATCGGCCGTCGCTGGCAGTTGGGTACTATCCAGGTAGACTACAACCTGCCGGAACGCTTCCAACTGGAATACATGGGTTCTGATAACCAGAAACATCGTCCGGTAATGATTCACCGTGCACCGTTCGGTTCAATGGAACGTTTTGTGGCCGTATTGATTGAACATACAG
>ENA-OPNI01000248-OPNI01000248.1-human-gut-metagenome-genome-assembly--contig:-NODE-248-length-19340-cov-5.495722_pt1 | contig 19340 bp, 9 predicted proteins | sample MGYA00241538_ERZ501773 | MGnify/ENA primary metagenome ERZ501773 (study PRJEB25962, sample SAMEA2042556) | human gut metagenome | biome: human gut; feature: human-associated habitat; material: faeces...
CTTTAATCTACTCGAGAGCGCCGTCTATGCCTTCTCTACGGCCCTTGGCTTTGCGCTTGCCCTGACTGTCTTCGCAGGCATTCGCGAACAGATGGCTCTCGCCAACATCCCCAAAGGCATGCGTGGCATGGCCATCGTCCTTATCACTGCCGGTCTCCTTTCCCTCGCCTTCATGGGCTTCTCCGGTGTCGACAACGGCCTCCGTCACATCTTCCTTCCTAACGGATAAAAAGGAAAGACATCACCCAATCCTTCTTCATCGCTCCCATACGACCATCCTCTCCCGAAAGCCGATCAACCATCTGGAGAAATTTGCATGCGTTAAACAATGATAATTATACTGCACAAAATAGTTATTTTGTGTAACTTTGTAGTATTATTAACGACTAGAACGATGAAGATAGGATTGTTTATCCCTTGCTACGTGGATGCCCTCTATCCGGAAGTAGGTATCGCCACGTATAAACTTCTCCGCTCGCTGGGTCTCGAAGTGATCTATCCCGAGAAACAGACATGTTGCGGACAACCTATGGCCAATGCAGGATTCGACCGAATGACCGTTCCCTTGGCCCAAAAATTTGAATCGATGTTCGGCGATGTCGATCATGTCGTCGCACCGTCAGCATCATGTGCCTCTTACGTCAAGTTCTTTTATCCGAAAATCATGCCGAAAGACCATGATTGCGCCGTATCACGTAAGACGACAGACCTTGTCGAGTTCCTTCATGACATCATAAAGGTGAAGTCTCTGCCTGGCGCCTTTCCTCACGTGGTAAGTGTCCACAACAGTTGCCACGGTGTGCGCGAGCTGGGACTTTCCTCTCCCTCCGAGCAGCATATACCCGTATATAACAAGATCATCGACCTGCTGAAGCTCAAGCAGGGCATCACGGTGAAGGAGCCAGACCGTAAGGATGAGTGTTGTGGCTTCGGTGGCATGTTCTCCGTTGAAGAGCCCGATGTGTCGATCCGCATGGGTGAAGAGAAGATCGCCCGTCACATGGCCACAGGTGCCGAATATATTACGGGTCCCGACTCCTCCTGCCTGATGCACATGGAGGGTATCGCCCGCCGGGAGCACAAGCCTATCAAGTTTATTCATGTAGCACAGATATTAGCAGAGGGTATACAATGAGCACAATCCATTCAAAGGCAGCACATGAGGTGCTGAAAGATAAAGATAAGATTACGCGCCACGACCAGACCTTCTGGGGACTGCGCATGGGACATGATAAAATGGCCTCGCAGCTACCCGAATGGGAAGATCTTCGCGAGCATGCCTCACAGATAAAGAAGCACACCATCACCCACCTCGCCGATTATCTCGAACAATTCTCCACACAGCTGGAGAGCCGAGGGGTCATCGTTCACTGGGCGAAAGACGCCGAAGAGCTCAACGAGACGGTCTACACCATCCTCAACGACCATAAGGTGAAGAAGATGGTAAAGTCCAAATCCATGCTGACAGAGGAATGTGGCCTGAACGCATACCTCGAGCAACGGGGAATCGATGTCGTAGAGACTGACCTGGGAGAACGTATTCTCCAGCTGATGCATAAGAAGCCAGCCCATATCGTAGTGCCCGCCATACACATCACCCGTGAGGAGGTGGGCCAATGCTTTGAAGAGAAAGGCATCTCCAAAGAGAAAGGCAATTACGATCCCACCTATCTGACTCACTGCGCCCGCCTGAGCCTGCGCAACGAGTTTATCGAGGCCGGAGCCGGTCTTACCGGCTGCAACTTCGGCGTAGCCAAGACGGGAGACATCGTAGTCTGCACCAATGAGGGTAACGCCGATATGAGTACCTCCATGCCCAAGTTGCACATCGTGACGATGGGCATCGAGAAGCTGGTACCCGACTACGACTGTCTGGCCGTATTTCAGCGTCTGCTCTGCCGTTGCGGAACAGGTCAGCCGACAACCTCCTATACTTCCCATTTCCGTCAGGCACGGCCGGGAGCAGAAATGCACGTCGTGCTCGTAGACAACGGACGAAGCGACATCCTTGCACATGAAGACCATTGGGAGACGTTGAAATGTATCCGTTGCGGTGCCTGCATGAACACCTGTCCCGTATACCGTCGCTCCACGGGCTACAGCTATACCTATTTCATTCCTGGTCCTATCGGCATCAACCTCGGTATGCTGAAAGATTCACAAAAGTATAGCGACAATGTGTCTGCCTGCACGCTCTGCCTCAGCTGCGACAAGGTGTGTCCAGCAAAGGTAAATCCCGGATCACAGGTCTATGCATGGCGGCAATCGCTTGAGTCAATAGGCAAAGCCGATCCACTGAAAAAGTTCATGTCGGAAGGCATGTCCGTACTCTTCGACCACCCAATCCTCTATCAAGCCGCCCTGCGGCTCGCACCACCTGCCAACTATGTGCCTGAGGTGATGACCCATTACAGCCATCTCAATCCCTGGGGTCTCGGCCATGCCAAGCCCATCTTCGCCAAGGAGAGTTTCCATGAATTGTGGAAGAAAGGAAAGATAAAATGAAAAAAGAAGAATTGTTTGCCAAGCTCCGCGCCAACACGCGCGAGCAATACGATATGCCGGAAATGCCGATGAAAGGTATCGAGTACGCTGATACCTATCAGCAGTTTGTTGCCATGACACAACAGGTGGGTGGAAAAGTCATCAACGCCCATAAAGGCGACGATCTGGAGCCCCTGATCCGTCAGGCCTATCCCGATGCGAAGGTCTTTGCGTCCAACCTGCCGGAAATTCATTTTGCAGACCGCAACCCAGATACCGTACCCGAAGCCAAGGGCCTCAATGGCACTGATGTCGGCATCGTACGCGGTCAACTGGGTGTCGCCGAAAACGCGTGTATCTGGATTCCACAGACAATGAAAGAAAAGGCTGTCCTCTTCATATCAGAGAATCTCGTCATCCTGCTCGACAAGGACTCTATCGTCAACAACATGCACGAAGCTTACCAGCGTATCGAGATGGATCCACGCTATCAGTTCGGCACATTCATCAGCGGACCATCAAAGACAGCCGATATTGAACAGGCACTCGTCATGGGCGCACAGGCTGCCCGCAGCGTCACTGTCATTGTGCTTGAATGAAGTAACGGTTGAGACAAATATATAAAGAGACTATATCAAAACTAAAATAGCTAACTCGCTCTAAATTGGACTTTGATTGAAAATCAAGAAGTTGGTCGTTTGCCTATATTATATAGGTAACAATATGGAAACGAGCGGACTTCTGCTCGTTTCTGTATTTTGCAATATGCAAAGAACGCCTCAATTCGGGGACAAAGATACGATATTTTTCTTAATATCCCATAATTTACAAGAAGAGAAATATGGAAATTAGGACTTTTTTACATGAAATCTCAAATTTGTAAACATAACCCCATCATAAAAAGATGAATAGCAAGTATTCCTGCTGAGTTTATCAAATCAGGGCCATTGTTGTTGATGACGACTCTACCATCAGCTCATATATACCTTTCCGACACAAGCATATATTGTTTTCATTTGTACTCCGAGTGTGTACAGTTTCAAACCATGATTTACATTCTAACATAAGAAACTGAAGCCGTGACGATTTGTGTATTTTTGCCAAACTAACTCCAGTACATACAACAGATGTAAAAGATTTCTGCAAAATTGACCGAAATAATAAGAAAAAACGCCAAACCAGCAAATTTCTTAAAGATAATATCCGTTTATTAAGATTATTTTTGTATATTTGCAGCATTATTTTGGTGGTAAAGCCTATTGGCCAGCCACGTGACAATAGGACTTTACGGAGCAAGCCTATATCACAATTCTTCTCCGTAGTAACAGTCCGTTCTCTCTCTCACTGGTCTCTCCCTGCGCGGCAGAGGCATACGTTTTTATATTTTTCAAACACTCCAAATTGACAGCGCATGAGAAAGTTTACTTCTTTGTTACTGTTAGGCTTCGCTCTCGGCAGTTTCGCGCAAACGCCCGGAGGAGTCAGCGGAAGCGAACTGTGGTTCAAGACTGCGCCTTTGAACTCAGACCTGCAAGGTTATTACCGTTGGCAGGATTTCTCGGGTGACTCCATACGGCTGATGCTGATGGACAAACCGGGGCAACAAGTCGGAGCTAACGATTCCGCAAAGCTCAGTTCATTACTTTAATTTCAATCCAAGTCTTTGGCTCTCTGACGGCTTCCGCAGTCTAAGTGCCAGCTTTAAACGCTGTAACCTGTCGCAGGCTACCGTTGTCGGTGTCTTTGCACCGGAACTGGCAACCATCGGCAAGGATATGGTTGTCTATGCTCTTGACGGCCGCAAGGGCGACGGAGCCATTCTGAGCAAGGACAAAGCCGTAAGGGGTAGAGGTGTTGAACCACTGGACTATGGTTCAGCATCGGGTGAAGACCTGCTTTATCAATCAAGTGATTCTTTGTCCGAGAACGGTTTTAAGGAAAGCGCTCTGCGAGTTGTGTCCTACCTCAAGGTAAGCAATCCTTCAACAACATTGTGGGGAGACAACTCCAACACCACCTTATTCATCGGAACCCCTTCCACCTCTGGCAGTTTCGGTACGGATTTCCCGACCTCGCTCTTCGGTAATGCTTTCATCCGTGGATATGCCCCTGAGCTTATTGTTTTCAGCAGGATGCTTACACCCGATGAGCGCAGAAAAGTGGAGAGCTATCTGGCGGTAAAGTACGGCATCACCCTCAAAGGCTCGTATCTTGACAGCGACGGAAACCTGACTTGGGATATGGCGGAGAACCAAGCCTACCACCATAGGGTCACAGCTGTTGGAACCGACATGGCAGGAAGTCTCTCCCAACCGCTTTCCGCAACATCCTATGAGGAAAGTCCGGTATATGCGGCCTTGAAGGAGAACGGAACTTATCATGACGCAAATCCATACAACCCTTCATCCGCTTCCCGTCTGCTTGTCATGGGACGTGAAAACGGCAATCCGATGCCGGACAGAGGCTTTACTTTCTGGGGCGACGATGATGTGGCACTTGCAACATATACCTCACCTACAGATTCCCTGTGGCATGTCATGAAACGTACATGGATGGTCAAGACCAACGTGCCGTCAAAGCCCGACAGTACAGTGGCAAGATGGACTGCGCAAGGACTTGAAGTGTCAAGGAATGGCTTTACTGACAATATCATCCAAGAGAAAGCCGCTTCCGGAGCTTATGCCACGACCCCAGCCCTTGTTGGAGGTGGCGGTGCTTTTGAGTTCACCTGTCCGACAAGTCACCCGACTTTTGACGTTGGCTTCGGAAGCATCGGTGGCAGCACATGCAAGTATGGATTCCGGTTCACCAATGCTGGAGTTGTTTATCCGATCATCAACGGAGCGGTCTCAAATTCATACATCGCCACGGATGTTGACGGAACGGACATCTCTATCCGCAAGGAAGGCAAAAACATCTATCTGCGTGTTGACGGAACAGGAAGTGCGACAAGAACCATATCCCTTTCGGATGCAACTGACACAGACACAAATGTGGGCATTATCCGAACGGAAGGAGCAGAGTCCGCCTTGAACATGGCAGGCTTGAGGACAGGAGGAATAGATGATGTCGGTTATATGGCAGAGTTGAGCTATGACCTCACACCGGACAGGGAATTCTCAGACTATTGCCGCAAGCGTACCGTCATGCTCATAGATCCAAGCGGTGAAGGTGATTTCGACATCAACAGCAATAGTAACATAAGATGCTCCAAGCCTGATATGACAAGGGGCAAGACCATATTCCGCAATATCCTATGGGATGCAGACGGAAGCGGAAGCGATGTGTTCACATTCGCCTATTATGACGGCATTTCCTATGATGCCACTCCTACGCCGTCAAGTTGCGAAAATGGAGTTCCACGCAATGACGGGTATATCGACATCGGCATCAACATCGGTACACCAGTCTATTCCTATGTGCTCAGCGTTGACACCGTTGCAGGAAAAGTAAAAGGAGAAACCATTGCCAGAGGAACATTCTTCGGTGACACGCATAGAATCACGAATCTTGCTCCCGGCGCCTATGCGCTGTCCGTATCACAAGGTGGAGGCAACGAGATTTATGCCACTGGCAACGCACTCTACACCTCATACTCACATGACACCAGGACCTATCTGTCTGGCGACATCTCATGGACGGTGAACGATACAAAATCAAACTACCGTGTGGGATTGGAGCCAAGCCTCACGGATGAGATCACCCAATATGGCTTCGACGTGCGGGGCGACAAGGCGCATATCATAACCGGTGGATATACAAGCCTAACCAAATATGTCACCATCAAGCCGGGCGATGTGCTCAGTGTTACAGTCCGCAATATGCAGGTCACATACAAGTTGAACGGACAGACCGTGCATCATGAATATGTCTGGTCACTTCGTGCATGGCGGTTCTGCATCAAGTACGGAAAGGGCGAGACACATATCACAGACCTTACCGTAAACGGTACGCCTGTAACCTCATTCACCACAAGGGGCAACGTGCAGATAGAAACACCCAAGAAGTGTACGACAACGATGACCGTCTATGTCGGCAGCGAGTGTGATGCAAGTATGCCTAACGGAACACAGGCAAGGGAGAACCATGTGGGCAGCTCGGACAGACAGGCTGACAACTCCTTCATTTCTGGAGAAGACGAGGATTTCACTGTCAATGGCAACGGTTCTACGACAGGCATCTACGAGGCTAAACTCACACAGGACAAGCCTTCTGCAGCCACATTGATGGTGTTTGACGTATCAGGCAAACTGGTAGTGTCACGCCAAATGACAGGCGAAAGCGTCAAGCAAGCCGACTTCAAGGTTCCCGCATCGGGTGTGTATGTCGTGAAGGCAATCTCCGAGAATGGGGAGCATACAAGGAAAATCTCAGTAAAGTAACTTAAAGGAAGATACGCATGAAGAATTATATACAGAAGGTGGCGTGGGCATTGGTTTTACTGCTTGCCGCCACACTGTCCCTTTCGGCAAAGGACGGGACAGCCGTGAGAAAACTCTTCAAGAAGGGTGTCTCTGACAGTATCTCCGTAGGAGGTAGCAAACTGGTCGTTCTTCAGAAAGACCTCATTCGGAACAGAAGCCTTTCCGTGAACTCTATCGGAGAGGAGAATGTTCCTGAGCTTGACTTTGCCATGACCAATGTCACGGCAGGAGGACATGGCTACCGTTTTCTCCCTCACGGAACACACTTCACAGGCGAGGGCGCGACTGTCAAGATAAAGTATGACCGCACGAGAATACCAAGCGGCTATACCGAGGACGACATCCGTACCTATTACTACGACCCGGCCGAGAAGCATTGGGTTGCGTTGGAGCGTGTGCGTGTGGACAAGAAGGAAGAGTGTGTCGTTTCAAAGACGACCCACTTCACCGACATGATCAACGGCGTGATACAGGCCCCGGAGTCACCGCAGACCGAAGGCTTTGCCCCGACGATGATGAACGACATCAAGGCGGCAGACCCGACGGCGAAGCTCAATGTCATTGCGCCTCCAAGCGCAAACAACCGTGGCTCTGCCAACCTGCAGTATCCGTTCGAGATGCCGCCAGCACGAAACGGCATGCAGCCAAGCCTTGGCTTGCAGTACAGCAGCGAGGGCGGTAGCGGTTGGCTTGGCGAGGGTTGGAACGTCAGCGTGCCAAGCATTACGCTTGACACCCGGTGGGGCGTGCCTCGTTATGACATGTCAAAAGAGACGGAGACTTATCTCTTGTCCGGTTCAATGCTCTCCACCATGGATGACAACGGACAGATGGGAGTCGCACACCGTGGCGAGAAGATGAACAGAAAGGCTGACCGCCAGTTCTACACCCGCCAAGGCGGTGATTTCAGCCGTATCATCCGCAAGGGTGACAGTCCTGCCAACTATTATTGGGAGGTTACAGACAAGCAGGGTGTCAAGTACATCTATGGTGGTGACGGAGCTGTTGTAAAGGGCAATGTCACCGATGCTTCGGGCAATACCCGTGAGGTGATTGCCGAATGGAAGCTGAAACGTGTCGAGGAACTTCACGGTGACTATATAGAATATGTGTATGACATCGTGGATGAGGATGTGCGTGGCGGCTTGAAGGCCAAGGCTGCATATCTGAAGGAGGTTCACGCAGGTAATGCAGGACAGGAACCGCACACCGTTGTACTCTTTGATGGCAACAAGGTAAAGCAGGTAAAGACCAACAATGCCCGCTATGGATTCCTCGCCTCCTCCAACAAGCTGTTGGAGAAAGTGACCGTGAATTTCCAGGGCGAGACATTGCGCAGCTATGCCTTTGACTACAAGGAAGGTGCATTCCACAAGGAAATGCTCACAGGTGTCAGACAGTATGACAACACAGGAAAGGAAGTGGCTTTCCAGAACTTCGACTATTATGATGATGTGCAGGCTGAAAAGGGATACGTTCCGTTCAAGGACGATTCCGAGAAATGGAACACGCACGATGACGGACTTGACGCTGGTTTCGTCAATCCTTTAAAGACTGTCAGCAAGCGTTTCAGCGATAAGCCTACTGCACTTGGCGGAACGACAAGTTCTTCTGTAAGCGGTTCGTTCTATGCAGGTGTGGGACCTTGGGACGGAAGCAAATGGAAAGGCAATACAATAGGAGGTTCTTACAGCTACTCCAGCGATACCAGCAAGGGACTTTCCGCATTCGTTGACTTGAACGGTGACGGACTTCCAGACAAGGTTTATAAGTCTGGTGGTTCCGTATATTATCGTCCACAGGTCAAGACTGACAACGGAGAAGTCGTATATGGTGAGCCTGTCAAAGTAAAGGGCATCAGTAACTTCTCGACAACCAAAAGTTCTACGAACTCTTTCGGTGCGAAAGCCGTTGTCGGTTGGAATGTTCTGACTGCCGTTGTCGGAACGGACAAGTCAACCACTAAGACAAAGACCACTCAGTATTTCAGCGACATCAACGGTGACGGACTTGTTGACCTCGTTTCCAATGGCAAGGTATATTTCAACCATTTGGAGTTTGATCAGTCTGGCAATGCCGTGCCTACGTTTACATTGAGCAGTGCCGACACGCCAAGCCCAATCATCTATGGTGGCAAGGTTGACACTTCTGTCATGGAGGTCAGTAAGGATGAGCAGGCGGAAGCCATCAAGAACTCACCGATGGAGGATATTGTGCGTGTATGGCAGGCTCCTAAGGACGGAACTGTCAGCGTAACTGGTCAAGTAAGCCTCATTGCACCAACAGATGACTATGATGCTGACGAGTATCAGAAGGCAGACGGCGTAAGAATTGCCATCCAAAAGGGAGGCAATGAACTTTGGAACAAGACGATAGCCAAGGGTGACAACAGTCCATACAGCGCAGCCGTATCATCTGTTGCCGTCAAGCGTGGTGACAGAATCTATTTCCGTGTGCAGTCTGGCTCTGAGGAAACAAGCAACGGCTCATTTGACAAGGTGAACTGGTCACCTGCCATTACTTACGCTGGCGAGTCAAATATCTTGCCTAACGGGCTTTCTTCAACAGAGTACAAACCTGAGGATGGTGCCATCTACGATGTGAACACCTCCGCTAATGTGGAGAATGGTTCATGCGTGGAAGTTCACAGTGCCTTCCACAAGCCTGTAACAACCGACGATGTTGTTCTCAGCATCATCGGCAGCAATGAAAAGAAAGACAGTGACGGAAACGACAACCCGAACTATATCGAGAAGACGGTCTTTGCTCGTACACTGAAGGCTAATGAGACTTTCAATGGCGATTCACTCAACATCAGTCTGGAGAATACTGAAAAGCTGACCAACTTCAGCTTTGAGATTTCATCCACCTCAAATGTTGATTGGAAGAATATCGGTTGGCAAGCGTCTGTAACTTACAAGGATTCTGCCAATGTTGAGCAGACCATGTCAGTTCCTGCACATTACAAGACTTTCGCAAATGCCTTGGCAGAGGGCAAGCCATACTTGACCACTGCGACTGATACCGTTTTGGTTGTGTCGCCAGTGCTTACCCTTTCTGACAATTCCATCAATGGCCAGGTTACTTTGACCGCCAAGACAGAGGATGCACTTGTTGGCAAGAAGTCTTTCAATATCGAGAATGGCATCTTGAAAGCCGATACTCTGCGATTTGCAATGACCGCAGGAAAGAACATCTGGTTTGAATACAGCTATCCGGCAGCAATCTCTAATGAAACTGTTACTTCAGCCTCTGTTTCCATTCTGAAAGATGCGGCAGGTCTCGTAACAGAGAATGTGCTTGCTGGATTCTATGCAGAGAATGACAATCTTGGCTTCGGTATGCTTTACCGTGGCTGGGGAGGTTTTGTTTATAACTCGGCAGAGGGCAGATATGCAAAGCCTATTGACGAGTCATTGCTGAAATTGCCTGAAAACGAGAACGACAAGGTTGATCCTCTCACAATGGCATTCACTCCATTGGGTACAGACCAGACTTCTATGGACAAGTGGGTCGGTCAGCGACAGGACATCTATCTTACTGCAACCGAGGCAAGTACAGCCCGACTGACCGAGCAGGATGTTCTTCTCTCCAATCCGTTGGAGAACGATACCGAGGTAGCAGGACTTGCAGGTGAGTATTTGCAAGGTACTGGTGCTGCGGCAGTAAGCCAAGTGATGTCCAGCAAGAGCACGGTAGTGCAAGGCGGTGCGCTTGGTATCACACACAACGATGCGAGCGGTAGTGCCAAGACAGAGGTCACCATGATGGACATGAATGGTGATGGTTTCCCGGACATCATCGCTGGTGGTACGATTCAATACACCAACTCTCTTGGTGGACTGAGCGGCGAAATCTATAAGGGCATCGGCTCCAGCAACTCCGACAATGCTTCACAGGCATGGGGATATGGCGGTAACCCTGTGGCTTCAGCGTCAAGCATCACAAATCTAATCTCAAAGGGCAAAGCAACCATACTGAACCAGCAGACTGCATGGCTGGCTCAATTCTCCATTTCTGGCAGTGCGCCAAAGAATACGGATGAGGCAGTTGAATCTTTCATTGGCATCAATGGCGATGGACTTCCCGACAAGATTCTTTCGGACAGGAAAGTAAGACTGAACCTTGGCTATGCTTTCACTGAGCCTATAGATTGGGAACTTGACCGTGTTCAAGGCGGTAAGAGTCTTTCTTATAATATTGGTGCAAGTGGTAATACTCCTGAGGCAGGTTGGGGTAAATTTCAAGATGAAAAGTATAAGGATATAAACAAGGCCTCTGGTAGTTTCTCCGCAGGCTTTGGTCTCGTAACCTCAGAGAGCGAAGAGGAATACAACCTTATCGACATCAACTCTGACGGTCTCCCAGATAAGGTCTGGAAGAATGGTGATGTTATCACTGTTGCCCTTAATACAGGCAATGGCTTTGACGAGCCTATCAGTTGGAAGGGTGCAAGTGCGCTCAGCGAATCGGCATCAACCTCAGAGTCTGCAAATGCAGCGTTCACTTTGACCATCAACATTCCTGTCATAAGCATCAAGATTTCAACCAACCCTGGTGCTTCTACCTCGCACAGCATCAACCGTCCGACCTATTCATTGCAGGATGTGGATGGTGATGGTTATCTTGACATCGTTGAGTCTGAGAAGGAAAGCGAGTTGAAGGTTACACGCTCTGCCATTGGCAGAACCAACATGTTAAAGTCAGTCACCAATTCCTTGGGCGGAACATTCACATTGGACTATGCCCACACCACTCCGACCTACGGTCTTCCTGGTGGCAAGTGGGTAATGTCTGCCTTGACGATTGACGACGGAATCCATGACGATGGTCCAGTCATGACAACTGCCTTTGAGTATAAGGACGGAAAACGTGACCGCCATGAACGTGAGTTCCTTGGTTTCGGTGAGGTTATCACCAAGAACCTCGACACGGAGAATGGCAATTCTGTTTACAGACAGGCTGTTGAGAACTACGATGTTGCCAACTACTACACGCAGGGCAATGTTACCGCCACATCCGTAGAGGATGCCAACGGCAACAAATACACGGAGACAAAGAACCGTTACGACAGCTACTATCTGACTGCCGACGGTGACAAGTACACGTTCGCAAAGCGTGACGTGAACCTTTGGAGTGACCGTGCATCTGCATTCGTACCTCTCCGCTATACGGCAAACTTGCAGTATGAGGGAGCGGCAAACGGTGTGGTTACATCCGAGGCTTGGAACGAGTATTATCTCAATGGCTATCATGGTGAGTTGAAGTCCTACAAGTACAGCGACAAGGGCAGTCTTGGCGAGGATGGAAACGGAAAGTTTGACTATGCAACCGCCATTAAATACACGGACAATGCAGCGAAGCATATCTTCGGACTTCCAATAGATGTTACGGTGACTGGCGGTGACGGCTCACTCTATCACCATGTGACGGCAAAGTATAATACCAACTACGCCAACCACATCACGCAGATTACACAGCAGTTGAATGATGGCGAGGCTGTTACGGATTACAAGTACGACTCTTACGGCAACATCATCCAGAAGACTCTCCCTGCCAACGGCAAGGGACAGCGTATGTGGTACAAGTACCGCTATGAGCCTGAGATGAACATGTATGTTGAGCGTATTGACGATGCGTGGGGTTACCGCAGCGAGCAAGGCAATTTTGACTATCGCTATGGTATAGCCAAGGAGCATCGCGACCTCAACAACTTCTACTATGAGACTGATGTTGATGACCTCGGTCGCATTACTGGCGTGCGTGGTCCAAATGAGTTGGCTACGGGCGTGCCTTATGCCATCGCCTTTGAGTATCAGCCTTTGGCTACATTCAATGAGAGTGGCATTACCGCTCCTGCTTACGCAGTGACCAAGCACTACGACATCCAGCACCCTAACGACGACTTGGAGACCGTTACGTTCGTTGACGGTTTCGGAAGAGCCGTGCAGGTGAAGAAGGACGGTGTTGTGACAAGTGCATCCAAGGGAAACTCTGCCAAGGATGAGAACGTGATGATAGTCAGCGGAAGAAACATGTATGATGCTTTCGGACGTGTGGCAAAGGCCTTCTATCCTACAACGGAAGGAACCGGATCAAAGTCCACATTCAACAAGTCATTTGACAATGTATCTCCAACGGTTACTGTTTATGACGTGCTCGACCGTGCTACCTCAGTGACATTGCCGGACAATTCTACGACAACTACGGCATATACTGTTGACAACGGCAGTCATGCACTTGTTACAACCATAACAGACGCACTCCATAATGTCCAGGCTACCCATACCAATGGCAGTGGCAAGACCTTGAAGACCATCCAGAAGAGCGGTCCTGACGGTGAGATTACCACCTCGTTTGAGTATGACGGCATACAGCGTCTTGTTCGTGTTACCGACACGGAGGGCAATGTGACGACCTCTACTTACGACATGGGTGACCGCCGTACTGAGGTGAACCATCCTGCAAGCGGCATCACAAGTTTCACTTATGATGCTCTCGGCAATGTGCTGACCAAGCAGACTGCCAACCTTGCAAAGGAAGGCAAGTTCATCACCTACGATTACGACTATCAGCGTCTGACGGGTATCAACTATCCTGACCACCCGGAGAATAACGTGAAGTATTACTATGGTGGTCGCAACGCTTCTCAGAACCGTATTGGCAGATTGATGCTCCGTGAGGATGGAACAGGTGCCATTGAGTATTTCTATGGCAAGATGGGCGAGGTGACAAAGACCCGCCGCACGATGATTGTACCAAACCAGGCAATAGCAACCTACGTGACGCAATGGACTTATGACAGCCACAACCGTTTGTTGGAGATGATTTATCCTGATGAGGAGAAGATTACCTATTCTTACAACCTCGGAGGTCAGCTTGAGAAGGTTCATGGCTACAAGTCATACGGCTACGACTATGTGAGCAAGATAGGCTATGACAAGTTTGAGCAGCGCACATACTTGAAGTACTGTAATGGTGCTGAGACGTTCTACACCTACGACCCACAGCGTCGCAGATTGCAGAACCTCACGGTGAATAGTGGTGGAAACACCATTATGGATAACGCTTACACTTACGATGCGGTGAGCAATGTGCTCAGCGTGGTTAATGGTGCGTCAGTTCCACAGAGTGGAAAGGCTGGCGGACAGATGGCGCATACCTATACATACGATGCTCTTTATCGCCTTGTTAGTGCAACTGGCACTTATACTGGTGCTGACAACAAAACTGCAAGCTACACTCTTGCGATGGGTTACGACAATATGCACCGTATCACATCGAAGCGTCAGATTCTCACGCAGAACAATGTGCAGTTCAACGGCACATTAAATGCTGGCTATGATTTGTCATACACCTATGGAACAGAGACAGGCAAGAAGTTCCAACTCGCCAATGTGAAGGATGTGAACTACCGCACAGAGGAGACACCTTCAGAAAGCGAGAATGTGAACAACAATCATGCCTATGAGTATGATGCCAACGGTAATCTTGTTTATGTCAACACAAGCCGTACCAAGAAGGATGGAGTATCTGATGAAAAGACTACAGAGCGCAAACTCAAGTGGGACGAAGAGAACCGCCTCCTTGCTTCTGATGATAACGGCTTTGTGACCAACTATTGGTATGATGCTGATGGTGAGCGCACGGTCAAAACGTCTGGCGAGAGTGACCAAGTCTATGTGAACTCAGAGTTTGCAGGAGGTCGCACGAACACCGCCAAGTTCTCACTCTATGTATCTCCTTATCTCGTTGCCAACCAAGGCGGACGTTACACCAAGCATATCTATATCGGTAGTCTGCGTGTCGTTTCCAAGATTGGTGACTTCGACTCTTACGGCTCAGATCCACGCCGCATCCAGTATGCAGGTAGCGAGACTGATGGACTTTCTGTTGACTATAAGCAAAAATATGTCCAGCAGTTGCAGGTTATCAAGGATAATTATGCAACCTTTGCAGTACCGTACAATGGCGAGGACAACAACGATTATGTCGATGGCAAGGGCTTCTGCTGCAATGACGGCAGCTTGGAGGCAGCTCAGACACGAGCTTTAGCGAGAGCTGCAAAGAACAACTTCCAAGAAGGCGATACATACGAGAAGATGCAGTTCTACTACCACCCAGACCATTTGGGTAGCAGTAGTTACATCACCAACCTTGATGGCGAGGTGGTGCAGCATATCGAGTATGTTCCTTTTGGTGAAGTGTTCGTTGAGGAGCGCAATAACATTTGGAATACGCCTTATCTTTTCAATGCGAAGGAATTCGACGAGGAGACGGGATTGTATTACTATGGGGCAAGGTATTATGACCCAAGGATTAGTTTGTGGATTAGTACTGATAATTCAGAAGAAAAGTATGCAGAATTTTCTTCTTATTGCTATGTTGGGAATAATCCTATTATTTTAAATGACCCAAATGGTAACGATTGGCTTAAAACAGATAAAAAATATTTCTATGATCCTTTAGTTACAAGTCAAGAAGATGCAACTAATAAGTATGGAAAAGAAACCAAATACTTATTTGCAGCGGGAACTCTATTTGCAAAGAGTGGAGCATATTCTTATGATTTGGACGTTGGAGGTCATGTAAAAGATACCTATACTGGTGAATATATTGCAGGACAAATTAGTACACCGGCTGGAAGTACCATTGTCAACAATAATGCATATTTTAACTGTGATGAACTGAACTTTAGGGAAAAATGGGCTCAAACAGACAATTGTATAGGCAAACTTTTATATGGAATGGCCAATGATATCTTTGTTACAGCGCAAATTTTCGACTTTGGTAATTGGGCTGGTTCTGGAGCAACCAATCCTCTTACAGGTGCTGAAGTTCAATTTTATAATATTGATGGAAGTCCAAATTATAAACCTGCGGATGCTATAGTACCAACATTAGCTACAAAAGGCGTAGGAGGCTTAGGTGATATTGCAGAAAAAAATATGGGAAAAGTAGCTAAGAATGTGATGAGTAGTTTTAATAAACTAAATGCAGCACAGTTTAGCTCAAGTTTCAATAAGAGTTTTGCTGGCTTCTCTCCAAAAGTAAGAGGTTTTTTGAATCGTTGGTATAATAAAGGAATTGAATATCTTAACAATCCTCAAATACCTGTTTCTACAGCAAATACTGTATCCAAAAAAAGTAAAAATAACGATACGGAATAGTAATAGACAAAAGGTGTGTAGGCATGTAAGTTATCATGCTTACATACCATTACTAAAATTTAACAATATTGTTATGAACAAAATAATAAAAATATTATCAATTATAATTTGTTTTTTTTGCTTCGTCATTTATGAGTTTATCGATTATTTAAATGTTTTTTTGTTTTTTTTACCAAATCTTCCAGAATCATTTGTAACTGAAAAAAAATGGGAAAAAATATTACGCAAATTAATTAAAAAATCATAACATTATGGTTATGAAATAACCAGTCTTTTTAGGAGATATTGATTAGGGCACGAAAAACCGCAAAGAAATTTTTAGGTATCACTGAAATTTCCAAAAGAGTCCAAAGACAAAGCAATTCAACTTGTTCAGTTCTCCTTCAGGGCTGATGTGCAAGCGAGAGAGTCGTATGTACGACGATGAGTCAGCTTGGCATAACAAGTTCTACAAGGAAGTAACCTCCAAGGTTGACGAAGACATTTTCAAACCGCTCTATACAACAGAGCGAGAGGATAATCGTGTCGGGTGTCCTCCTGAACGGGCAGTGAGCATATAAATAAACTGTGTCAGGCTATAATAATTATAACCTGACGCAGTTTATTTTACACTCTCGCATATTTGCATTTTATCCTTTCTTCTTCAGAGTATAGCTCTTACTATCCTATTTTTTAGGTTCGTAGCCAAACGAATCCTGTAAAAAAACGCTTTTATCCCCTCTCACCTTATATAATATATTGTCATTACTCGAAGGATGTACAAGTATCAATATGTTGCCGTCAAGCACTTGGGAAATACCTCTTATCTTTTGCTCAATTTGTTTCTCTTTGAATGTCCGTATCAACAAGTAGGTACCATCAGCATTTAACGTGAGCGTTGTTTCAACATTAGGCGGTAATACACTGCAATATGTTCCAGCAATGGAATCCAAGCTGACTTTGTTTTCTAAAACTGCCGTATATTCTTCAATCTTGATAGAATCAATACCTGCATCATTTTGTCCTGTGCCGCATATTTATAAGACGTAACAAATGCAATAACCAATACTGCTATAATTACCATTTTCTATTTCATAGCCGTAAAAATGTGTCCGCAATGTCAAACGTGTAGCATCACGGACACGGATGAATAGTTGAGAGTTTAATGAAAGTTAGTATGCTGAAACATTATTGATGCACGGACAAGCTCTTGCGCTGTCGTAGACAATGCGAATGCCGTTGGTCTTAATCTTGTCGAAACGAAGGATGCGCTTGTACCAAGATGGTCGTTGTCTATTATTTCTGATTAGTTTTCTTTTTAATTTCATTCGCCTCTTTAAATAGGCTATTAGCAATGCTATCTTTAATTGCTGCTATTTCTATCATTTCATAATGGTGGCGAACAGAATCCTCATAAGCAGTAACACGATTTCTCACATTCTCAATAACTTCTTTATTTGGGCATACGGAGAAGTTCTTTTCGATGTATCGGACATTTCGATCATCAGATGGAAGAACCATCTTCAATGCCCGATATTTCAAGTCTGCAATCTCCAAAGCTTGATGCTCTTGCCATTGGGTGAGATTACCCCAAATGGAGATGACAAGAGATAGAGCCAAGCCTCCAATTAAAAGAAGAACATACTTTGAAGTTGGCTCGAAGCGATGAGTCACTACTTTCTTCAGAGGTGTGTTATCCATTGCGTGAAGTTTGTCCTGCACATTTTTTGATGTGGCATTCAGCTCTTGTTTCACCTGATTAATGGTATCAAACAAGAGTTTGCTTCGCTGTTCATCTTTGCTTGCTTCTTTCTTGGTAAGGTCGGTAAAAATACAGATAGCCTCTCTTAATCTTACCAATTTGTCAATAGCTTCCCCTTCTTTTACAGCCATAGCAAGAATAGCTTTTTCAAGTTTGCTTGTATCAACACTTACAGAGACCGGAGTGCTTTCCGCCTCTGTATTCTTTAGTGAGGCAGAAAGTTCATTGACTTTTTGCTCCAATCTCTCAACTGTGCCGTAGATGGCTTCTAACATTTCTTCTTTCATGTTCGATTCTAATTTTAAGTTTATGACTTGCATCAAAGGCTGAAGCCCTTTCTGCGTTTCCTCTTTTTCTTCTTGGCGGATTCATCCTCTGGGAATGACTCATAAGTTTGGGCATTAGACGGAGCGAACAAGCCGATGGAAGAAATACCGTCCCAAGGGTCCTGGCTGCTCTCCGATATGGATGGCACCTGCTCATTCTTGCGACAGCCCTGCTCATATTGCTGAGCAGAGCTGGCTCTTGCTGATAAAAGATTCTCCGTTCCCTCAAATCTCGCATTCAGTTTGCCAAAGCTATAGCCTCGGCTAATCTGCGTACCCTTGAAGCTATATCCGTCTTTACAGAATCGGATACCTTGCACCTTGGTTTGCTCCTTATCCTTATAGACAAACTCTAAGTGAATACCTCGTTTTGCAAGTTCATTCTTGAACTTCTGCCAACTATCTGCGACTTCCAATGCATCCTTGACGGCATTGTGAATCTCATATTTCGCTCGCTCGGCATTGCGCAATTTGCGAGTGTTAGTCTTGCTCTTGTCAGTTCCATAAGTCAATCCATACTTGGATTTTAGAGCCTTGGTCACCTGCTCATTACGCCTGTAATCATTCCTGTCTGATATGAGTTTGCTCTCATTGTTGATGCGGTTATACACGATATGACAATGTGGATTGTCCGTGTTGTGATGCCTTACGATGATGAATTGAGTATCTTTTATCCCCATCATCTGCATGTATTCAAGGGCTATCTTAGCCATGAATTCATCCGTCAAACGTGGCTTGTCCTCGGGTTTGAAGCTCAATGCGATGTGTCCCACAGACTTCTTAATCCTTGGATTTAGCTGCCTCTGTAGCTCGAAACTTTGCGTTATCTCGGCATTCGTGCCGAGTAACACGCCATCCGAGGCGATGATTTTCGCCTCGTCCTTGCCTGTAACATAGCGGATGCAACCACCAAATGAGCTGCCCTTCTTTAGCTTGCCTATCATGTGGTATCCTCCTTTCTGCCCATACTGCTTGGCTTCGGTTTATAACTTGCTTGGCGATACTCGCCAAGGATTGCTTTCAATCTTCTCAACAAGTCCACTACATACACATGGGTCTCATGGAAACCTCTCTGATGCGACAGCTTGGTAAGTTGGTTGAGGTTGTTTGCCATACCGATGAGGTTCTTGGCAATGGCAACCGTCTCAGTGTTGTGTCCACTGACCACCTCGCCGTTCAAGGCGGACTCACGGCT
>ENA-OPNI01000250-OPNI01000250.1-human-gut-metagenome-genome-assembly--contig:-NODE-250-length-19240-cov-2.479854_pt1 | contig 19240 bp, 21 predicted proteins | sample MGYA00241538_ERZ501773 | MGnify/ENA primary metagenome ERZ501773 (study PRJEB25962, sample SAMEA2042556) | human gut metagenome | biome: human gut; feature: human-associated habitat; material: faeces...
TAATTACTATTACAATACTTTTTTAATATTTTTATCTAAAGAACTACAACAGCATAGCAAAAGATAAAAGAAAAATAACTTACTTAAGTAAGTTATTTATTACATTCTTTTAAATATTCAATAGCCTTTTTCATTTCAATATCAAACTTAATATTTTCAATGCCACCAAAAGCCTCGATTATTTCATTTTCACTAACTTTATATGACTCAGCCATTTCTTTAACTCTAGCTTCAGCATCTTTCATAGTTACTTCAAATTTTTGTTCTTTAGCAATAGCCATTAGTAAATATCTTTCTTTTACTCTAGTTTGAGCTTCTTCTTTCATTTGCTCTCTTAAAACATCTTTACTACTATTAGTATACTTGAAGTACATATCTTCATCAATACCTTGCATCTTCATTCTTTCAATAAATTGATTATATATTCTATCTATTTCAGCTTCGTAAATTTCATCTTCTATTTCAGCCTCAATATTATTTGATGCCTTCTTAAGTAATTCGTCTATATATTTATCTTCAGCTTCATGTTCCTTACGTTCTTTAATTTCTTTCTCTACTGTTTCTTCTAATTTTTCCTTAGAATCAACTCCTTCAATACCTAAATCCTCAAAGAAATCTTTATCTAGTTTTGGAACACTTCTTTCCTTAACATCATGTAATGTTACTTTAAATACTACTTTTGCTCCCTTTAAATTCTCTGCATGATAATCTTCTGGGAATGTAACATTAATATCTTTAGTTTCTCCTTTTTTCATACCAACAACTTGGTCTTCAAAACCAGGAATAAACGTACCACTTCCAATTTCAAGTGAATAGTTTTCTGCTTTTCCACCATCAAAAGCAACACCATCTTTAAAACCTTCATAATCAATAATAGCATAATCTCCAGTTTTAACAACACGATCTACTGATATTAACTCAGCATAATCTTCTAATAAATGATGAATTTGATGGTCAACTTCTTCTTTAGTTACCTTTACTTTTTCTTTTTTAACTTTTAAATTCTTATATTCTCCCAATTTAACTTCAGGATTAACAAAGAATGTGTAATTTACTTCTAAATCTTCATTACTTAATTTTACTAAATCTACTTTTGGTTCAGCCGCAAGTTCTAAATTCTTCTCATTTAATATATCATAAAAATGATTTTGAATTAGTTTGTCTGATGCCTCGATTAGTATTTCACCTTGACCATATTTTTGCTCAAATACTTTTCTTGGAGCATGCCCCTTACGAAAACCATCTATTGTTACTTTTTGATTTAATTTATCAAATGCTTCTTCAACCGCTTTTTTCCATTCTTCTCCATTTACTTTGTAATTTACAACAATTTTACTCATATTCTTTCTCCTAACTTATTTCTAATATTTCAACTTCGTATTTACCGTTTGGACTTTCAACTGAACGAATTTCACCAACTTTAGCATTCATTATTGCCTTAGCGATAGGACTTTCGTTACTAATTTTATCATTGGATGGATCAGCTTCTTTACTACCAACAATTTTATATTCTTCGATATCATCATCTGCAACATATTTAATTTTAACAGTAGTACCAAGAGCCACCTTATCAGTTCTCTTAGATTCAATAATAATCGCATTCTCCATGATTTTTTCTAGTTCTACGATTCTTCCTTCTATTTGAGCTTGTTCAGCACGAGCTGCATCATAATCAGCATTCTCTGACAAATCACCTAATGCACGAGCATCTTTTAAAGCTTTAATTACTTCAGGACGCTTAACATTTTTAAGCTCATTTAATTCTTCTTCAATTTCTAAAAATCCTTCATTCGTTAAATACACACTTGTATTTGACATTTTTATTCACCTCATTTTTGTTTTTTTAATCTATCTCAAAATTTTACTATCATTTAAGAGTTTTGTCAAGTAATTTTTATTGTTATTTTAGTTATTTAGAATTTTATCCTTATATAGTAAACACTTTTGATTTATTTAATTTTATATTTTCTTAATTTATTTTGATTCGCATAATATCATTTGGATATACTTGTTTATCTAATTTAAATTTAACTATTTGTTCAGGATGGTTAGCTACCTCTAATAGATTACCATCATTATCATAAATATTAGATATTTTAAAACTAAATGTTTCTATATTTGGACCAAATATCTCTACAGTGTCTCCTTTTTTAAAATAATTTCTTTGGGTTAATGTAACCATATTTGTCTTTTGGTCATAATCTAAGACAATACCTAAGAAATCTTGATTAGATACTTCATTTCGTCCTAAATAGTATTGACTCTCTACATCAACCATTTTATCAAAGAACTGGCATACACTCTCTCTATTAGCCACTCTATCTAAAATACGTTTATAATAGTTTATTTTATTTATATCTAATTTATGATTATAATAGTCATCTATAGCACATCTATAAGTATTAATAACCGTAGCAACATAATAATTGCTTCGCATTCTACCTTCTACTTTAAGTGAACAAATACCTAAGTCTATCATTTCTTTTAAATTATTTATCATTGATAAATCTTTGGATGACATAGTAAATAATGTATCTGTAGAAATTAGTTTATAATCTTTATCATATAAAGGAAATTCCCATCTACATATTTGAGCACATCCTCCACGATTAGCATCACGATTAGTAAAATAGTTTGATAATGTACAACGACCCGAATAAGAAGAACACATTGCACCATGCAAAAAGCATTCAATACCTAATTTTGTTTTACTAATTATTTCCTTAATTTCTTCTTTGTTACACTCTCTAGCCAAGACAATTCTTTCTACATTTTCATATTTTGATAGAAATTCTACAGCTTTGTAATTTAAAGTAGAATTTTGAGTGGAAATATGTATTTTTAATTTTAAATTTAGTTTTTTTACTAAGTCAATGATAAATAAGTCAGCTATAATTATTGCATCTACTCCTATTTTATCTAATCTTTGTAAGTATTCTTCTAAACCTTTATAATCTTCATTATGAAATATAATATTGACTGTAACATAGACTTTTTTATTTCGTTCATGAGCATAATCACAAGCCGTTTGAATATCTTCTAAACTAAAGTTTTTGGCATTTGCCCTTAAACTAAAGTCTGTACCACCAATATAGCAAGCATCAGCGCCATATAAATAAGCATACTTTAACTTTTCTAAATTACCTGCTGGAGCCAATAATTCTATTTTTTGCATAATACTCGCCTCTTACCGATAATTTTTGTTGCTTGTGATTTTTGCTTATTTTGTTTTTCTAGTTTGTTTAACCTTTCTAATATCACTTCATAGATAAATTTCGTATCATAAAACATATCTAATTTCTTGTTTTCAACTATATAGTAAATTTCATAAATTAAAGTATTTAAATTATAATTTTTCTTTTTGATTTCATTATGGTAAACCAAATCTATAGCATTTTCTAAAGTTTTTTTCATGTAGTAAAGCATAGTTTGTTTGTCTCTTTTGTGCTTGTTCCTATTTTCGTATTCATTCATTTTTTCCATATTGTTAATTAGTTTTTTTATAGTTAATCTATCATCGAACTGATTTACAAATTTAGAATAATCGCATTGAAAGTATGGTTTATATATTCTAATGCCATAACTAAAATATAATAATGATGCAATGAATGTTGGAAAGGGATATACACTACAATCTACGATTTTTCTTGCATGATTAGTTATATCTTGAGTAATGCCTTCATCTAGGATAGTACCTTTATTTCTTTTCTTACAATGATGATTAGGAATGGCAATAATTCCTGTACTATAATTTGTTGTAGAAGAAATATTAGTTGATGCCATATGTGTTAGTTCATGGGTAAGAATACCTTCATAACTATCTTTATATAAAATAGCATTGTATAAAGAAGTGTAAATGCCTTGACTATTAAGCATCTCACAAGTTTCTTTGTCATAATCAATTTCAATATATTTGATGTTTATCATAAAATTTTTAGCATAACTAGGGGATAATCTATTTAAATACTTATATATCTGTCGGTAAGGAGTGCTATATATTATTTTGTATCTATTATTATATTTTATTTTTTCAATTCTACTTCTTTTACTTATCATTGTTATTACCTACCTTGTATATTGTTTTTGTATAAGAAAATCCCTTGTAGTTATCTTTAAATTCGAATTTCTTTAAATTTCTAATATCAATATATTTTTGAAGTGCCTTAGCATAATTCTCTTCACTGATAAACTCATGATATAATAAGACATAATCGATGTTGTTTTCATTTATTGCTTTTAATTCACAGTCTAAATCTAGTATATGTGAATTGTAGATACTTGTGCCTTCTTTCTCTTCCTTTACGATATGATAGTTATCATTATCTTTAATATAATAATAATCATTATCTTTATCCTTTTTTATATAATCAAAGTAACTTGTTAGCAAATGTCTATTAGAGTATGCCATAGGAATATGACCATAAGCAGGTATAATTATATTCATATTTGTACCTTTTTTAATCTCATATACTTCTTCTAAAGTTATTTCACTAGATAGTAAAGCATAAGTTACTCCTAAATTATTAAAGTAATTATTGCTATAAAGACTACAATTAGAGTGATTTTGAGCAACAACTAAATTCTTTGTAAAATTTATTTCTTTTGCGAGTTCTAATACGGCAAGGTCATAGAAAAGGACACCTTGTATATTTAATTTGTCTAACTTTATTAAAGTTTCTTTTAGATAATTAATATCTTTGTTTTTCATTAATTTATTTAAAGAAACAAAGACTTCTTTATTATTTAGTTTTGGTAAAACATCTTGTAATGTATTTATGTCAATGTAATAATGGCTATTAACTGATAGATTTTCAATACTAAGAAGTATAGCATCGATATCGATGGAAACAATTTTATTTAATTCTTCTTTAGAATTAGGACATGCAATTATCTTACTCATTGGCATCTCAATTAAAAGAAAAGAACTAAATAGTTCTATCCATTTATTTGTTTCATTACTTCGTCTGCAAAGTTTTCGTTTTTCTTTTCCATGCCTTCGCCTACTTCGTAGCGTACAAATTCTAGTATATTGCTACCATTATTCTTAACGTATGTACTTACTTTCATTTTATTTTCTTTAATAAAGTTTTGATCATTTAAACATACTTCTTCATAGAATTTGTTAATTCTACCGTTTACAACCATAGCAATTTTATCTTCTTTTAAGCCTTCTGTTTTAGCTTGTTCAGTTAATATTTCTTTTTCTTTATCTACTACTTCACTAGGAACATTAGTTTTATCTAAGTAAAGTGGTCTCATTGCCGCGATGTGCATAGCAATGTCCTTAGCAAGTTCAGCGTTGTTTCCTTCTAATTTAACTAAAGTAACGATTTTTCCTCCCATATGGGCATAGTTGCCAAATACTTCATTATCATTTTTAGTAAGTAAACTAAATCTTCTAAAACTTATTTTTTCTCCAATTGTTGCTGTCTTTTCGATAATTAAATCATTCAAAGTTTTACTTTCATGAGTTAATTCTAGTGCTTCTTCTACAGTTTTAACATTACTATTTAAAATTGTATCTGCAATAATATTAACTAAATTGACAAATTCATCATTTTTTGCCACAAAGTCAGTTTCTGCATTTACTTCAACGATAACCGCTTTGTTATCTTGAACTTTGGCATAAGCAAGTCCTTCAGCCGCGATACGTGATTGTTTTTTAGCGGCTTTAGAAATGCCTTTTTCTCTTAACCAAGTGATAGCTTCTTCTAAATTGCCATTTGTGGCTTCTAAAGCTTTTTTGCAATCAAGCATTCCAGCTCCAGTTGTTTCTCTTAATTCTTTTACCATACTAGCACTTATCATAATGTATCTCCTTTGTTTTTTTATTTTTTTATTTTTTTATTTCTATTTGTTATTTTAAATTCTCGATTAATTCTTCTTTTTTCATTTTAGAATAGCCTTTAACCTCTTTTTTCTTAGCTAATTCCTTTAACTCGGTAACAGTTAAAATATTTAAGTCTAATTTTGGTTCTTTCTTCATGTTTTCTTTTGTGGTCATTGGCTTTTCTTCATGACTTTCTTTAACTGTTTCTTTTTTAGTCTCAGCACTTTCTTTCTTTGTACCTTTCTTATCTTCTTCGGTAACATAATCAACGATTGTGCCTCCGTTAGCTTCGATAATAGCATTGGTTAAAACTCCTAAAATTACTTTAACGCTTCTTACTGCATCATCATTACCTGGAATTACATAATCAACATCATCTGGATCACAGTTTGTGTCTACAATTCCAAATACTGGAATACCTAATTTGCGAGCTTCACGAATTGCGTTGTATTCTTTAGTTGAATCAACAATAATCATTGCATCTGGCATTTTTTTCATTTCACGAATACCACATAAGTTCTTGTTTAACTTTTCATATTCTTTCTTTAAACCAATTACTTCTTTCTTTGGTAATAAGTCAAATGTTCCATCCGCTTCCATTTTTTCTATTTGTTCTAAACGATAAACTCTTTGTCTAATTGTTTTGAAGTTTGTAAGAGTTCCACCTAGCCAACGTTCAGTAACGAAGTACATCCCAGATCTTTCTGCTTCTTCCTTGCAAACATCCTGGGCTTGTTTCTTAGTGCCTACAAATAAAACCTTTCCTCCATTTTTTGCTATTTCATTTAATTTTTCGTATGCTTCTTCAATTTTGGATACAGTCTTTTGTAAATCTATTATATAGATATCATCCCTTGTTGAAAAAATATACTCCTTCATTTTTGGGTTCCATCTTTTGGTTTGATGACCAAAGTGAACTCCAGCTTCTAATAAGTAGCTCATTGATACTACTGCCATTTAAATTCCTCCTTTGTTTTTTTCCTCCAAATGGTTCAACTTTGAGTCATCACAAATTATATTGCACTAGAGACTCAAATCCCCACTTGTGTGTTTTTTTTGAAAAGCCATGACTATGATATCATATTTATAACTTAATGGCAATATAATTTTACTATTTTTTAGAAAAAATATGAGTATTTGTGAATAGTAAGAAAATTAAAGGTCTTTTCTTTGTAGAGCACTTTCCCTCATAGATACTAGAGGGCATAAACGATGGGTGCCACCGCATTAAATATTTAAAAACATATAATTAAGTGCTATCATGCTTTCTTTTTCTATAATAAATTATCTAATATCTAATATCTAATATCTAATATCATTTTAATAATTAATATCTTGTCAATATATATATAAATCAAATTACCTTTTCCTTCACATAAATACCATCTCCTTTATATTTTCATTATAAAATATGAGAATTATTTTGTCAAGAAAAATCGTACATATGTCATTTTTTAATTTTGGGAAATTGTTTTTCTATTTTTAAATTTTGGACATATTTTAAACGGTAAAATAAGGGTTTGCGAAGTGTCGCTTTGGTGGGTCTTTTATAGCATTTTACCTTTTGTACGACGAAATAGGTTATGAATGTTAAAAAAAGAGTTTTCATTCTTGTGAATTACTTGCCCTTTTCTTACTTTTACTACGAATTCTATTCTATTTCAATAGTTTTTTTAGTATTTTTTTCTTCGATTTTTGGTACGACAACTTTTAGAATACCATCTTTAAATTCAGCTTTAACATTTTCTTCAGTAGCCCCACCTATATAGAAACTACGAGATGTTTTGCTATAACTTCTTTCTTTTCTAATGTAGTTTTTATTTTTTTCATCTTCGTGCTCTTCTTTAGAAGCTGTAATTGTAAGATATTCGTTTTCAACATCAATGGTAATATCTTTTTTATTGTAGCCTGGTAAATCCATTTCAATAAAGTAATTACCTTCTTTCTCATAGATATCACATTTCATGTTGTTTTCTTTTACACTTGGTAAAAAGTCGTCTAATAAATCATCAAAGAAAATACGTTTTGGTACTAAATTCATACTTATCATCACCTTTCGATTATCATTATACCACTTTTTTAGCACTTGTCAATAGTAAGTGCTAATTTTTTTATTTTTTTTTTCATTTTTATAGATTTTTTGATTTTTTATTGCGGTTTTAATTCATTAGAAGGACAAAGATAGAAGAAAAATTTTAAATACGGATATTCTTGTAGCCCGATCCATCTAAGATGTTGTCTTTTGCAGGCAAACTAAAACGCGTAGCAAAAGTCAAAAAAAGGAATAAACTAATTATGAATTTATTCCTTTTACATTAAGTTCATCAATCTCATCATATACTTTTTTCTTTTTAGGTCCTTTTAAAATACTTTTTGTTTCAAATATTAACCATAATTCATTTGAAATAAATACTGAAGAATATACACCAGCAATAAATCCTACTAACATAGCAATATTTAAATTAATTATTTCACTTGCCCCATATATTATCAATATAATTACTGGTATAATCGTTGTTACTGTTGTTAGTATACTTCTAAACAAAGTTTCATTAACACTTTTATTTACTACTTTTTCTAATTCATTAACATTCTTTTTATTTATCTTATCTTTATTATAATTACTTCTTATTCTATCAAACGTTACTATAGTATCATTAATAGAATATCCTATTATAGTTAGAATTGCTGCGATAAACATCGAATTTATTTCCAATCGAAATATTATAAAGAATATTAATGTTATTAATACATCGTGAACTAAAGCAATAATACCTGATATTGCATAGTTAAATTTAAATCTTAAACTTACATATATAATTATTCCAAGTGATGCAATAATAAGTGAATATATTCCATTTTTAATTAATTCTTTTTTTACTACATTTGATACTGTATATATAGTAGTATCTGTATTATATTCATTCTTAAAATATTCTTTTAATTTATTACTTTCTTCTTTACTTAAAACTTCATTGATTAAAATATTTGTCTTATCCTCATATTTTTCTATTTTAGATATAGTATATTTATTTTTATTTAAATAATCTTTTATATCATCAATTTTAATATTACTAGGTATTGTGATATCACTTCCTCCACTAAAATCCACTCCTAAATTCATACCTCTAAATATTCCAAAAGTTAATCCAATTACTATAATAGATAATGTTCCAAGTAAGATATACTTTCTTTTTTTAACAAAATCAAACTCTTTTCTAGTTTTATTCATTTTCTTATTAGTCATACCTATAAATAAATTTAATTTATCATTAAAGTAATTAGTAGAAACAAAAAGTGATAATATATATTTATTTAAAAATACCATGATTAAAATAGTTACAATAATATTAATGATTAACATGGTTGCAAATCCTTTGATAGAACTTTCTCCAAAAATAAATAAGATTATTGCTACAATGATAGTCGTAATATTAGCATCTATAATACTTGATAATGACTCTTTACTTCCCAATTTGAATGCTTCTTTTAAACTCTTACCCATTTTTATTTGTTCTTTAATTCTCACAAAACTAATAACTGAAGAATCTACTGCCATGCCTACTCCTAGTATCATTGCCGCGATTCCAGGTAAGGTTAATACTCCATTAATTAAATAAAAAATTAAAAATGATAAATATGTATAGATAAGTAAGGTTACTGAAGAAACAAATCCAGAAAAACGATATATGATGATTATTAAAACAAATACTAAAGCAACTCCTATATAAGCTGCATTCATGGTCTTATCTAAAGAATTTCCTCCATAGGTAGCTTCGACAGTTCTTGAAGATATTTCATTTAATTTAGTAGGCATTGCTCCTGAATTGATTAAATCAACTAAATTCTTTGCCTCTTCTTCAGTAAAATTGCCTTGAATTATAACATCACTAGCAAATGCTTGGTTTACAGTCGCCGCGGATAAGCATTTTGAATTTCCTAAAGAACCACATTTATCTTTTTCTTTATAATATGCATCTTCTGTCTCATCAAAATCTAACCATATAACAATTTGATTATTAACCATATCTTTTACTTTATCAGTAACCGCATAAAAAGTTTCTACATCTTTAATAGGAAGTGCCACGGCTGGTCTTCCAGTTTGATCCATTGTTACTTTAACACCACTTTTTAATACATTTGATGTCATTAATAAATTATCATTGGTATCACGAAATGTCAGACTAGCGGTTTTAGATAAGATGTCTCTAGCGTCATCTTCGTTCGTAATTCCCGCTAAACGAACACGAATATGATTCTCTCCTTCAATAGTAATCTCTGGTTCACTTACTCCTAAAACATCTATTCTTTTTAATATTGTCTTATATGTTTGATATACCATATCACTTGTAACTTTACCATCTTTATCAATAGGATTTACTTCATATAAAACCTCAAAACCTCCTTGTAAATCTAATCCTTTATTTATCTTATTAAATAAAGGATTAAAATCAATAACACAAAAGCAAGTAATTATAATAGTAATAATTGTTAAAATAATTAATTTTAGATAATTTTTTTTCATACATTAATCTCCTTTAAAATATTTCGATCTAATTTACTAATTTTTTCTTTTAAATATAAATCAATTTCTTGGTTATCACAATGAATTATATCGTTAACCATATCTGCGATTGTTAAACCTTTTGAATAAGGCCATTTTGTTTCTTTTAAATATAACCATATATCTTCTTTTTTTATATAAAAATAATTTCTATTTCTAAGTAATCTTAGTTTTACATTTAAAGCAGGACTTAAAAATTCATATAATTTTTGTATATTAGTAATGTTGTCCATAAAAACCACCCTTAACACAAGTATTATTATATAATAATTTTATTATTTTGCAAACATTTTTTGTCAAACTGTAACTATTTTTAGTTATTTACTTTTTAATTTAATAATTATATGATAAAATACAAAATAAGAAATGAGGGATACAACCATGAGTAACGATTTAAAAAGATATAATATTATGATGTCTATTAATAATAATAACAAAGAAATTGAACACATCGATAAAACTATTAAAGATAATTATAAAAAAATAAAAGATTACAACGACTGTAAAGATAAAAAAAAGGGATTTATTTTTGGTGTTATTTTAAGTTCTTGCTTTTTTGGATTAGCACTCAGTACCGAACTGATAACTTTTATCAACCAAACTATATTTAAAATACCATTTCTAACATTAGGAAGTTTATCATTAGTGGGAATTACATTACCTAAATTTATTTATCTAGTTAAAAGAAATGGCTTTAGAAATGTTGATATCAATAGATTAAATAAAAACAATAATTCACTATATGAAGCAAGAAATCATTTAGTTAATATTAACAAATGGTCCAAAGAACAATTAAAACAAGTAGAAAAAGAAATTGAACTAGAAAAAAACATGATTTCTCCTATTCAAAATAATTATGATAATGAGATAGTACATGAAGATATAAAAATATATGTTAAAAAAAGGTTTTAAGTAAAATAAAACCTTTTTTTATTGGATTTTCTAAAATTTATACTACTATATATATTACAATTATAGATATAATTAATTGTATAAAATAATTTTGTAAACCATATTTAAAATAATCTGTAATATTCCATGTCATTTTTTTATCATTATCTTTATCAATCAAGTTAGCAGAATTAATCTCCTTTGATAATATAAAACCAGCAGTAGCAGACCACAGAAATAGTGAACTTCCAGCACAAATGGATGCTGCATAAGCTATTGCAACCCAATCAGATTGTGAAGCAAAAGTAGTTGAACATAAATTAATTATAACTGGCATCATAGCACTTGCAGCTGGACCAGCACCAAAAATTCCTGAAACAATTGAAGTAATTATCATTATTATTAGTAGTAAATATTTAGAATTTGTGATATTATTTTGTAAATATAATGCTACATTACTTAATATTCCTGTATTGGCCACGATTTCTGCTAAAAACAAAAATGAACTTATTGTTAAAACAGGTTTGAAATCAACGTCTTGAAATACTTTGATGCCCTTAATTTTGCCAAACAACATTGCTATAACATATCCTAAAACTGCAATTATTTCTGGTGGAATTATTTCTTGCGGAATAAAACTCCAACCAAGAAACATAAACAGAAATATTATTAATAATCCAATCAAAACATCTTTTTTTACTTCCAAATTTTTATAACGACTTTTTAATAAATCAATTGACAACATTTTTTGTGCTATATCCAATTCATCATCTTTTATTCCACGTTTCCACCAAACTAATAATAAAATTGATGTGAGTAAAAACATTGGAAATGCTCTAAATAAATATCCTAAAAACGAAGTAATACCACTATTCATAATAACAATTGCTGGAAAATCACCAATTGGCGATGACGCCCCACCAGTATTAGACAATGCCAAAATTATTGAAAAGAATATATTTAAATATTTTTGGTTAACTCCTATTGTTTTTAATAAAACAAAAACTATTGGTAAAATCATCAGCACAGCAGTTATATTATTTAAAAATGCTGATATAAAAAACATTAAAAAACCAAATGAAACCAAGATTAATTTCATTTTGCCTTTTGATAATATTGCCATTTTTATAGACAGCATTTCCATTATCCCAGTACTTGAAATTAAATTAGTAAACAATTCCATAACAATAAGAATAATTAATACATTATATTGATAATTATGCATAATTTCTTTAATTGAAATTTTTGCAAATAATGCTATTAATGTACTAATTAAATAAATTAAAGTAATTAGTAAAAAACTTCCAATATTATTTCTTTTATATTTTTTCATTTACATCACCTAAAATACCTTTGTAAAATATTTTTCACTATTTATAGAAACCCAGTTCTTTGGTCTTTCATTAATATCTTTTCTAGAACAAGACATAAATATTTTTTCGCCAAAGAAATAATTATATATTTCCATAGTTCTATAACTATTTTTTGTTAATATACATTTATTACCATTTCTGTATCCAAATGTAATAATTACAGAATTTTTGGGTTTAATTAACAATGGATATTCTAATTCATTAATATATTTAATAAAATTTTTGTTGGGAGAATTTTTAATTATATTTTCTTTTTGTTCTTTATTTAAATTTCCAGACAATACAACAATTATATTATCAAAACATTTTTTATACTTTAATAAATTTTCTAAAACAGAGATTTCGTTAGATAAGAGCATTATATTTCTTTTTTGTAAATTTAAAATTTTTAATATAACATCATCCATTTGTGGTTTAGATAAAGCATTTAATGAACTTGGTATATATCTAGAAATATCATTCATTAAATTTTTATTGTTAATATATTTTTCAAGTTGTAAATTTGTCTCAAATATACCAATTTCATTTATCATATCATTTAAATTCATTTTTAATTCAATTTTTCTAACAATTTTTGTAATAAACTTACTAAAATAGAAATTTCATATGGTGCATTTTCTACTATCTCTATTATCTCATCAAATTCTAAATTAAATGTTTGTGCTAATGTTTTATAATCATTATCATCAAGTGTAGGTGAAGAAAATCTTATTCCTAAATTCATATCCTCATCTCCCATATATTTCGTTTATTCTATCATGTATATTTATGACAATTTTGGCTATTATTTGAATTTCAATAGGACTTTCTTTTAAAGCTTTTATAACTGCAATTGCTGTATATTCATCTCCAAAAATATTTATTAAATTTTCAAGATTATCATCTAAATTTAAATTCTCGTGTATTTTATGTGGTGGTACAGGGCATAATGGTTCATGTTCTAAATGTATTGCTTTATTTAAAGTATGAAGGTCATTTTTTATTTTTTTGCTACATTCATAATCTTTTTTTACATTCTCAATTAATTTAGAAATTTTCTCATCTATAATTGTATCTATTTCATTTTCATATATAACTTTATTTTCTTTTAATCTTTCTTTCATCATTATTTATCATTTCCTTTCTTTTTTCTTCTTCATTAATTAAATTATCATTTTCAAATTCAACTAATATTTTTCTTAATTTTAATAACTGATTTTTATTTGTACATAAATCAATCATTAAATGAACTTTTTCTTCCATAGATTTTTTGATTTTATCATTATTTTTAATAATCATTTTATCATCATCTCCCATTCTTTTTAATGGCTCTTCAATATGTAAAGCCTGTTTTTCGTTGCTCAACTCCTCTTTTTTAATTTCTTTTTCAATTCTTAAATTAGAATCAAGAATCACATTTTTAAATTTTTCTTTCATTTTTTCCTCCTTCAATACAATACTATTATAAAAAGAAATAATAAGCAAATACTTATTATTTATATTATTTATAAGTGAATTTTATAGAAAAAAGTACTATTTATATAATACATAAATAGTACTTATATTATTTTTGTTTTTTTGTCTCTTTGATTATTTGACTAGCAAATTCTAAAGCAGTTTTGTTTATTGTTTTTTTATCATATGCTATACTAAATTCAATTTTAGGCAAATCCATTTCAATTGGTATTTCATATAGTTCATTATTATCTAACTCATTTTGAATACAATTTTTAAGTGTCCAACCTACACCAATGCCTTCTTTTACTAAACCAACTGTCATTTCAGTAGTATATAAATAAATATTAGAAGATAAAATTACGTTATGATTCTTAAAAACTTTTTCCAACGAATTACTAGTTGTAAATCCCTTTAAAGGTAGAAGGAGTGGATACTCAGATATTATATTTTGCTTTTTTGATAATTTAAATGAATCATAAAATTTTTTCATTCCAAAAAAACAACTATCACAAGTAAGAAGTTTTTCTTCATATATATTACTATTAGTAGAATCGAAGATTGGAAAATGCAAAATTAGAATATCAATTTGATGCTTATTAAACATTTCCTTCATTTCTTTAGTTGTAGAATTATAAATATTTATTTTTGATTTTGGGTGTTTTATAGTAAACTTTTTTATTATTTTTGGCAACAAAAATGTACCCACATTAGAATGAACACCAATCGTTATTTCACCTGATAATTGTTGTTCTTCTTTTTCACTTAATTCTTTATAACCCGCGATGATATTATTAAAGGCATTTTCAACATAAAACTTTAATTTTTCGCCAGCATCAGTCAATTTTATTCCTTTATTTAACCTAATAAATAATTTAGTATTCAATTCTTCTTCTAATTTTTTAATACTATAACTTACAGCAGGTTGTGATATACATAGTTCATTGGCTGCTTTTGAAAAGCTTTCATATTTTGCCACCGCATAAAAAGTTTTGTATGCGTTTAAATCTATATTGCTTTCAATAATTTCCATAAAACCTCCTATATAAAATTTATTATTGACAATAATATCCTACTCAATTTTTCACTTATTTCAGCATTCTTTGTTTTATCCTTTATAAAATCATTAACTTGAATAGTTTTAATATTGGCTTTCTTTGAAGCTACTATTCCTCTTTCCGAGTCTTCAAAAGCGATGCAACAATCACTTGGAATGTTTAATTGGTTTAATGCCATAATATAAGCATCTGGAGCTGGTTTTAAATTTTTAACATCTTCTCTTGAAATCACTATTTCAAATAAATTTTCAATATTCAATTTTGCTAATAAAGCATCAATAAATTTTTTTCTACTTGTACTAACTAATGCTAGTCTTAAACCTTTATTTTTCAATTGTTTTAGTAATTCAAAATTTAATGCAACTTCATTTTTGTCTAATAAATCCATAAATTTTCTTTCATATTCTAAATATACATCGCGCATAATTATTTCATCAGATTCGCTTTTATCAATTATTCCTTTGTTTTTTAAATTAACAATTAATTTTGCATTTTGTTTAAGTTCAAATGATTCATATTCATCATAACTAATATTATAATTATATCTCAATGCTATCACATGCCTAAAACTTTCAAAAAACTTTTGTTCACTATCAATTAAAGTGCCATCTAAATCAAAAAGAATTGCACTCAATTTATTTTGAGGAAGTACATTAATATATGTTTTATTTGCTACAAAGTCCCGATATGGTAAATTAGCACTTTCAAAATTTAAACATTTAAATTTTTCTACGAATTCATTCAATTTTTTTTGCAAATAATCTATATCTTTTTCATCTTTGTAATATAAAAGTTCAAATTCTACAAAATCACCTAAATTCTCAATTTTATCTATCATTACATTATACTCAAAATCATCAACTCTTTTTGTATATGTTGTCCTATTCTTATTTACAACTGAATAACTAAAATACCCAAGTGAATATAATAACCCAACTACACTATCATAATTGAAAATATCTAAATTAATATTGTTTTCAATTTTAGCATAATTATTGGTTAATTCTTTTGATTTACCTTTAAATGTAAGTTCTAAATATTTATTATCAACGTTTCTAATTCTTAGACAAGTTCTATTTTTTATATAAATGCTATTAATGTCAGTGAAGTACTCATCACTTTCATATTTTTCGCTACATTTTTTTAAATTATTCTTATTTATTATTTCTAACAATTTTTCATGATTGTTGCAATAAAATTTTTGTTCTATTTCTACTCTTTTACTCACAATTATTTTCCTCCTTTTTTTCTATAATTGCAATCATGTATCTTCCCATAATATTTTCAAAAATTTGAAATTTAATATCGCATTCTTTTGATAATGTATCATTTATAATTAAATGAAATTGTTGATTAGATAAATATGCACCACCAACATCTTTCAAATACTTCATATACCAATATTTATTAAGTTTTTGAGCAAAACCACCAATTATGACTGGATTTTCTATCTCTACAATAATTAACTTTTTTGCTACTTTCTCCATACTTTTAAGAAGATTAATCAAAGTTTTTTTATTTGGCATATGATGTAATGTATTACTACAGTATGCCACATCAAAAGCCTTATCTATAAAAGGTAATGAAACAGCATTATGGTTTGTAAAAATGACTTCTTGATATTTGTTATTTAACGATTCTATTTGACTCCAACTTATATCGTTTCCTACCACTAAATTCATTTCTAAATCACGTGATAAATCAAATATAAATTTATCATCACCACAAGAAACATCAATAATTGATGTTGCATTACCTATTGCATTTTTTATAATCTCCCTAAACTCTATTCTTTTTTTTCTTTTTTCGGTTAGTATATATTTTTTCATTATATTATTATGTATCTTATATCTGTTTTTATATTTTTCATTGGTGGAAATTTCCACATCCTGAAAACAATTATCCGTTTTGCTAGTAATTTCATTAAATCTGTTTCTAAAGATTTCAACAACTTTTTTACTTGCTAATCTATTTATATAGGAATACTCTTCATCGTTTACATCAATAAAACTACCTATAAGTTTCTTGTTGTCAATGATAGATTTATTTCTAATTCTAGCAATAAATCCCATTCCATAATGAATAAATTTTTTGTTTTTATGGTTGAATATGTTTTCAATTAATGTAACAGGCTCCACGTCGCCTATCGTTATACCACTACATACGTTTTGTGCTATTCTATTTACAGCTTGATTAATAGTTTCTGTATTTTTTACACTACCACCAGGTAACCCCCAACAAAGTATGTCAGACATGTTTCTATCAAAATAAATTTTTCCTTCATCATCATAAATTAATAATAATATAAAATATTTTTTTTGCAAGCAATATTGATATAATTTTTGCGAGACAGAACATTCACTTTTAACAGTTGGTAAATCATATATTTTTTGATAATTATCAAAAAGTAATTTATTTTTACCATAGTATTCTTTAAAGACATTATCGAATACCAAATCTACATTTTTACTCATAAAAACTATCGAGTTGAAAAATCTCGAAAACTCCTTTCCTAAACTGTTTTATATAATTAAGCGAATAATGAGTCAAATAATCTATTTGCTGAATCATAACACTACACTAAATTGAATTAATTTATTTCTAAAATAACTTTTTTTGTTTAATTCGTTACTTAATTCACATATAAAAACAATATATATTTTTCTTTAATAATATTAAATAAAAAGCGACTACATTGTTAATAAAAACAATACAATCACCAAATTGAGGGGCATAACACGCATATTTTACTTTATAATTTTTTAAGCAATACATATGTTTCCCCTCCTAAATACCATTTATAATAGCAAACTTTATTGCTTTTGTCAATACATTTATGTACACAATATTTTTGTTTAAATAATTGAAAATGATAATAATTTTAATACCACGATCAGAAACTTCTTTATAATCATATCATGTACCAATATAAAAGTAAATACTTTTCGTGGAAAAAATAGGTAAAAATCTAACCCATCTTTTCCCTTAAATCATTTAATATGTTATCTATTTCATCTGGTTTCTCATCATACAAACTAACAATAAAATTATTAACTCCTATCTTTTTATAATAAGATATTTTATCCAATTTATTCATATTCTTAGAATCTAGTATATAACTAATACAATTATTAGTTATAATGGGATAAATAGCACTATCACGCTTTAATTTATATACATTATCTTTACACAAACAACAAGGTTTCTTATCATGATTAATATTCATATTCATAAGGCAAAACTTTGTAACCATTAACTCTATTCTACCATATACAAACACTGAAATATTAGGCATATCTTGATAATTTTTTTGATAATTCAAAATAGTGTTTTCCAACTCGTTATCTTCTACTTCAGGAGATATTCCAATTAACTTAACACCCATTTCATGTAAATATTTGATTCCATATGAATTAGTAATATTTAAATATATAGAACTAATTAAAAAATCACTCTTATATTTATATAAACATCCTAAATTAGAAACAACATAATTTAGTTTCCCATAGTCTAATAATTTATTAGTAACTCTAGGTACTTTATAATAAACATTATTTAGATACTGATATTTTTTATATAATGAATAATAATCTGTTACAATAATTACATCTTTATCTATTAAATACATAAGCTGTTCTTCATTTCTAACTTCAACAATTAAATAATTAGTTTTAACTATTTTACTCCTATTATATACAATTTCTTTCTTTATAATTTCCTTCTTCTTATTACTTCTAATATCTTCTAACCTATTACACAAAAGCCTTCTCATTTCATTTAATCTTGATATAGGAATAAAAATATTATCATCCATATCAATACTTATATTATCTACCTTAAATACTGTATTACCAACTCTGCATAAAGAAACTTCAATATCTTTTTTAGTGGTTGGTTTATTTATAGAAGAAGTAATAATATCAAGAGAATCTTTAACTTTATTTACATAATCAGTTATCTCTATTTCTAACTTATTACCTAACTTAGCCTTTACTTTAAAAGAAACAGGTATCTTCTTATTAGGAGTATTATTTATTTCATTATTCTCCATCATTTAACTCTTTTCTTCCTTTAGAATAATTTAATTTTT
>ENA-OPNI01000260-OPNI01000260.1-human-gut-metagenome-genome-assembly--contig:-NODE-260-length-18755-cov-2.417968_pt1 | contig 18755 bp, 17 predicted proteins | sample MGYA00241538_ERZ501773 | MGnify/ENA primary metagenome ERZ501773 (study PRJEB25962, sample SAMEA2042556) | human gut metagenome | biome: human gut; feature: human-associated habitat; material: faeces...
GATGTAGTTACAAAAAAATTTATTGAAAATAATGAACATCAAGAAGTTACGGTTGTATTGGATCCTACATTTTTATGGGAATTTAATGAAATTACATGTAAAACAAAGCTAGGGGAAAAAAGTATTGTATTATATTCATTTGATTCAATCGCTGATTATGCAGACGAAATAATTGATTATGCAAATAAACATGAATATGAAATTGTTTCTCTTGCAAGAGAATATAGATGGGCAAATATTAATTTGCCAGCAGCAACCGAGCAAGAGTGGATAACGTGTTTTCGTAATTGTGAAGTTGTTATTACGGATTCGTACCATGGCTTAGTTTTTGCTTTGAAAAATAAAAAGAAAGTTGTTTTAATATCGAGAGAAGACAAATTAAATAAGAATAATGGATTACTGGAATTTTTAGGAATACAAATGAGTTATTATAAAAAAGGTAGTATTGATAGATATTTACACACTGAGACTCTTGATTATTCAATAATAAATGAAAACATAAAAAAAAGAAAAATTGAATCTGAAAAGTATTTAAGTGAGGCATTGGAAAATATATGAATATAATATTAAAGATAATAATATTTTTATTAAGTTTTATGAATATGTAACCAAGTTAAATACTATTAAGGAAAATATTTATGAAATTAATTATGATTATGAATTAGATCATATTATTAAAAAAAGAGTTTTTGAAGAAGATAATTATGATATTTTAAATTATACAAAGAGTGATAAGATGGTGGCTTTTACATTTGATGATGGTCCTAGTTATAATACGATTAAGATAGTTAATACTTTAGTTAAGTATGATTCTAAGGCTACTTTTTTCTTAGTGGGAAATCAGATAGAGAAATATGCTAAGACAATGGATGTTTTAGTTAAAAATGGTATGGATATAGGGAATCATACTTATTCACATAAGGAATTAACTAAATTACGTGATAAAGAGATATTAAAGGAAATAGATTTAACGAATGAAGTTATTTATAATAAAACAGGTATTAAGCCAATGTTTTTAAGACCCAGTTATGGGGCAATGAATAAAAGAATTAAGAAGCTTAGTACGATGCCGATTATTATATGGAATATAGATACTTTGGATTGGAAATATCATAATTCTAATAAGATTAAGGATAAAATATTAAAATATGTTAGTGATGGTGATATAATTTTAATGCATGATACTTATGTGGCTACCTTAAATGCTGTAGAGATGGTGATACCTGAATTAAAGAAACAAGGTTATAAAATTGTAAGTGTCAGTGAGTTATTTAAGTATAAGGGGGTTAAACCTAAATTAGGGATAGGGTATGGTTACGTAGGAGGCCGTAATGAATAATAATTATTTAATATATGGGGTAGATAAATATTTAATAGATAAGGAAATAGATAAGATAATAAAAAAAAATAAGATAGATAATAATAGTATTATTAGGTATTCGTTGAATGAAGATAGTATTGATAATATTTTAGAGGATGCTAATACTTTTAATCTTTTTAGTGATACTAAGTTAATTATAGTAAATGATGCTAATATATTTACTTCTAGTAATGATATTTTAACAGATAAGATAATTAATTATTTAAATAATTATAATGATAAGTCTTATTTAGTATTTACTTTACTTAGTGATAAGATAGATAATAGGAAAAAGATTACTAAGGTAATGAGTGATAAGGGTAATGTTATTGATTTAAATAAAAAAGAAGTTGATACTAATTATATAATATCTTATTTAAAGGAGAATGGTTATCAAATAAATATGAGCGATGCTAGGATGATTTTAAATAAGGTAGGGAATAATTTATTTTCTATAAATAATGAATTGGATAAGTTGATGTTATTTAAGTTAGAAGATAAGGAAATAGATAAAAATAGTATTGATTTACTTATTAATGAGAATATTGATAGCAGTTTATTTGCTTTAGTGGATTCTATTACGAATAAGGATAAGGATAAGATGTTAAAATTATATCATGAATGTTTACTTGAAAGTGATCCTATTATGATTATTAATATGCTAGCAAATAAATATATTTTGTTATATCAGGTTAAGAGACTAATAAGTGATGGTTATAGTGATGATAAAATTGCTAAGGAATTAGAAGTACATCCTTATCCTGTTAAGTTAGCTAGGAATATGTGTTATAGTTATAGTGTTAAGGAAATATTAGATATTATTTTAAAATTAGCTAATTTAGATAAAGATATTAAATTAGGTAATGTTAATGGTGAAGTAGGATTAGAATTTTTACTTTTAAGTATTTAAGTATGGCTATTGCTCTCGCGTTTTAGTGCAAAGAAAAAAATAATAAAATAGTTTGCCCAAAACAACTATAAGTGTTTAAGAAAAAATCATGTTATTTAAATGGAGGAAATATTATGAAAAGAGATGAAATAAAAAAGTTTTTTAAATCTAAGACTAAACTTTTATTATATGCATTTATTGCTTTTGTTATAGCAATAGTTATGATTTTGGTAGGAGATGGAATTGATAATAGGGAGATTACTGATATACCAAAAGATTATAATGAGTTAATTGCAAAGGGTGAAGATAAGAATAATACTTATGCGGAAGTAACAATAGTATATGCAATTAAGTTCGCGGTGAATGATGATAGTAATTTAGATTATTACTTTGTTCAGGATAAAGATGGTTATACTTTTGTAGCTAGGATTACTAAGGAAACATATCAAAAATTAAAAGAACTTGCAGATAAGGATCCAGATAATTTTGAATATAAGTTAAAGGGTTATATTTATAATATAGGAGAAGATGTTAAGAATGTTGCAATAAATAGTTTTGAGGATTGTTTTGGTACTAAGATAGATAAATCTAATTATGAAGATTATTTAGGAAAAACATACTTGGATGAGACAGTTAAGCCCAGTAGTAAAACAGTAGGTATTTTAATAGGAATTGGTGTTGGTTTATTAGTATTAAGTATTATTTTGATAATTTGTTATATTGTAGATACTATTTCTTATAAGAAAAATGTTAGAAAATATGATGTTAAATTATTAAAGGAAGAGATGCAAAAAGATAGTACTAAGTATTATAAAAAAGAAAATATTTGTTTAACTGACAATAATATTATTAGTAGAGTAAATGGATTTAAGGTAATATCTTATGATAATATTCTTTGGGCATATCATAATACCTTAAAGACATATGGTTTTACAGTAAAAAATAGTATAGTAGTATATACTAAGAATCATAAGACATATGAAGTAGCCTCAAATACTAATGATAGTGATGGATTACTAGATATATTAAATGAGATACATAATAAGAATGAAAATATTTTAATAGGTTTTAGTAAAGAAAATCAAGATAAAATAAAGGAAATAAAAAAAGAGGATAAGAAAAGCAAAAAGTAATTTTTATATAACTTAAATAATTTCTTGTCTTTTTTTTGTTGACAATGAGTTAATGTAATGTTATTATGTTTATTGTAAGGAGAATAAGAAAATGGAAAGTAACGAAAATAACACAACAAATGAGATAATAACAAGTAAGAATAATGATACAACAACTGAGACAATAACAAATAAGAATAATGATACAACAAATGAGACAATAACAAATAAGAATAATGATACACCAACTGAAACAACAAATGTTAATAAAAATAAGCAAAATAAGAAAAAGAAAATTATAATAATTGCTATTGTTTTATTAATCGTGGCAACCCTTGGTTGTATTTATTTCTTTAAAATAAAAGATAATAATACAACAACTAGTAAAGTAGGGGACAAAAAAGATGATAATTCATTAACCGATAAAGACAAAGACAAGGATTTATCTGATGAAAACTATAATAATAAATATAAATTATCTGGTAATTCTTTAGAAGATTTTGATTTATATTTTTTACAATTAGAAAATGAAAGAAAAAATAAAGTATATAGTCCATTATCTATAAAATATGCTTTATCAATGCTTAATGAAGGTGCTAATGGCAAAACAAAGAAACAAATATCTAGTGTAATAGGGGATTATAATGCTAAAAAATACTCTAATAATTCTAATATGTCATTTGCTAATGCTTTATTTATAAGAGATTCTTTTAAAGATTCAATAAAAGATTCTTATATTAATACATTATCTAATAAATACAATGCGGAAGTTATTTTTGATTCATTTAAAACTCCTAATAAACTAAATTCATGGGTAAGTAATAAAACATTTAAATTAATTAATAATTTATTTGATGATGTTTCTCAAAATAATTTTATATTAGCTAACGCTTTAGCAATAGATATGGAATGGGTTAATGTTATTAAAGGTTTTGTTTATGTTGATTATACTTTGAGCCATAAAAATTATAGTGCTGTTCTTCACATACATCATATTCCAAAAGAATTTGATGGAAATCAACAGGCTGATACCTTAGGAATTATGGCAGTTGCTAATAAATATGATATCGTAAATACTTTAGGAGAACAAAATATAAGAGATAATATTACAAAAAGATATCAAAATTGGTTAAATAGTGAAAAATATGAAGAAGAAAGTTGTGATCCAGGAAAAGATTTAGATGTAGAAACATATGTTAATAATTATATAAAAGAAATTAATAAAGGATATAAAGATCTTGAAAGTTCAACTGACTTTGAGTTCTATGTCGATAATGATATTAAAGTTTTTGCTAAAGATTTAAAAGAATATAATGGAATAACTCTACAATATGTAGGTATTATGCCTAAGAATGATAGTCTTGATAATTATATTAAAAATACAAATGCATTTAAAATTAATACTATAATTAATAAATTAAAACCTATTAAATTAGAAAGCTTTAAAGAAGGGGTTATCACAGAAATAAGTGGTTTTGTTCCAATGTTTAAATTTGATTATGATTTAAATATAAAAGAAGATTTACAAAAGTTAGGAATAACTAATGTATTTGATTCTAATAAAGCAGATTTATCTAATATATCTTCAAGTAAAAACTATATTGAACAGGCAAAACAAAAAATAAATATTGAATTTGCTAATGAAGGAATAAAAGCTGCTGCAGTTGTTGAATTAGGTGCTTGGGGAGGCTATGCTCCTTGTGGTTTTGATTATTTGTATGATGTGCCAGTAGAAAAGATAAATTTAGACTTTGATAAACCATATATGTTTATAATTAGAGATAAAAATTCTGGTGAGGTATGGTTTACTGGAACTGTATACGAACCAACAGAATATGTAGATGGTCAATTTGAATGGTAATAACGATTTATGAATAAAAATAGTTGCAAAAATCATGTAATCGTGGTATATTAGTTACACATAAGTGATTATGTTGTGCAGTTTATGCATATAATAATAATGCTACTTATGTAGCAACAAAAAAGCGAGTGAAGCCAGCTCTATAAATGGCAGCTAAAAAAGTGAGTGAAGCCAGCTCTATAAATGGTAGCTAAAAAAGTAGATTAGAGAGCAAACTCTAATCTTTTTTACTTAAAAGAATTCGAACAAATGTATAAAAAACTATTGACATTTTAAATTCTTTAGATTATAATGATAATAATTAAGCAGAAATTTTAGCGATATTACTAATGCTATAATATGATTTTATTTATAAAGTATTATAACTATTAATAATATTGTTAAGAACTAAAACTCGGGTAGCGAAAAAAATATAAAAATGTCATAAAAAAGTACTTGTAAATTTATTATTTTAATAGTATACTTAATATATAAAAGGAGGTATGCAAATGGGCGGTTTATCAACAACAGCGACAGTTATTATTATCATATTTGCAGTTATCATTTTACTTGTTTTTTATGGAATTGGAGTTTATAACAAGTTAGTTAATTCAAGAAATAAAGTAAAAGATCAATGGGCTCAGATAGATGTTCAATTAAAAAGAAGAGCAGATTTAATTCCTAATTTAGTTGAAACAGTAAAAGGATATGCTAAACATGAAAAAAATACTTTAACTGAAGTAATCGAGGCTAGAAATAAGTTTGTCAGTGCTGGCTCAATTAATGAAGAAATCGAGGCTAATAATCAATTAACAGGAGCTTTAAATAAGTTATTTGCACTAAGTGAATCTTATCCTGAATTAAAGGCTAACCAAAACTTCATTAGTTTACAAAATGATTTAAAAGATACTGAAGATAAGATTAGCTATGCTAGACAATTCTATAATGATACTGTTTTAACTTATAACAATTTAGTGCAAATGTTTCCATCAAATATTGTTGCTAATATGTTTAAGTTTGAAGTCTATGAGTTCTTTAAAATTGAAGAAAAAGAAAAAGAAGTACCAAAAGTATCATTTGAATAAGGCTTACAATGTAGGCCTTTTAATTATATATATTATAATTATATTTAGGAGTTGAGTGGAAATGAAAAAAAGATTAATATTTTTGATTATGTTACTGATAATACCTTCTTTGGTTTATGCCGATGGTACGAATAAATATTATATTGATGTAACTGTTAATGAGGATGGAAGTGCTACTTTTAGAGAATATATTGACTTATCTGGTAGTTATAATTATTTATATCGTACTCTTTATTTAAAGGGAAATAATAAAGAGTTTAAAGGGGATAATCCAAATGATTATTATAAGACTGATATTTATAATGCTTTTGATATAACAGATATTTGTGCTTCAAAAGAAAAAAGAAGTATTACTGATTTTTCTTATGCCAATGATGATTATGCATGTTATGAATTAACTACAAATGGTGAAAATGGAATGTCTGGTTATTATGAATATTTTGATAATGGAGATAAGAAAAAGATAAAAATATATAATCATTCTTCAAATAATAAGGCATTTGTTATTGCTTATCGTGTAACTGATTTAGTAGTAACTCACGAAGATATTGCCGAATTACTTTTTAACTTTGAATGGAGCGAGGATATCAGTGATATTAAGTTAAGAGTAAATTTACCTGGTGATTCTAAGGAATTGAGAGTATTTACTCATGGTCCTGCAAATGGGATGAATAAAATATTAGATAAGCATACGGTATATGGTGAATGGGATTTTTTAAATGCTAATACTAAGATAGATATGCGTGTTGTTTTTGATAATGAATTAGTACCTGATAATAAGAAGAAAACTAATGTTATGGCTTTGGATAATATTTTAAAATTTGAAGAGGAACAGGCTATGATTCAAAATAATTTGAGAAAAAAAGCTAGAATTAAAATATTAATTGCTAATATAATTGAAGGAGCTTGGGTATTAGGTTTTATTCTTATTGGTTATAATTTTTATAAGAAATATGATAAAGAATATAAGGCTAAGTTTAATAATGAATATATGCGTGATATTCCTGCTACATATGGTCCTGAGATACTAGGATATTTATTATCTACTTCAAATATTAAACCTGAATATTTATCGGCATCGGTGATGGAACTTATTAGGAAGAAGAATTTAAAGGTAGAAATGGATATAAATGATAAGAATAAGTTTACAATTACTATGAGTAATAAAGATAATCTTACAGATACAGAAGAGAGTTTAATAGATTTTCTTATTAATGAAGTAGGAAATGGTGTGTCTGTAACGAGTGAAGATATTAAAAAGGCTAGTAAGAAAGAATATGCTTCATTTATAAAGAAGTATACTGAATGGAAGAATAAAGTAATAAAAAAAGGGAAAGAAGAGAATTTTTATGAAAATATAGGTTCAAAACAAGCAATAGGCATTTTATATTCTTTACTTGGTCTTGGTATTTTTTCTTTAGTACTCGGTTTAAATTTGAATAATGCATTGGTTTATTTTGTTTTAATTATATCTATTTTTGGAATAGTATACTTTGCCGCGGCTAAGAAAAGGACTATTAAAGGATGTGAAGATTATGCTAAGTGGATGGCATTTAAAAAATTTTTACTTGATTTTGGTAGATTTAATGATAAAGAGATATTAGAAATACATCTTTGGGAAAAATATTTGGTTTTTGCTACTGTTTTTGGTATTGCTGATAAGGTAGAAAAAGCTATGAATATGAAAATAAAAGAACTTAATTATAATGAAGACACGATAAATACATCACCAATATTCTATACTTATCATATGGGATTTGGTAATAGTATTACAAATAGTATTACGGGAAGTTTAACCAAGGCTATTACAACTGCTCAAACGGCTGCTTCTGCTAATTCAAATGGAAGTGGATTTGGTGGGGGTGCATCGTTTGGTGGAGGTGGAGGAGGCTTCGGTGGTGGTGGAGGCCGTGGATAAACTCACCATCGATAATAACCAATATAATATAATTATCAAAAAGAAGAGAATTAAGAATACTTATATAAGGATAGACGAGAATTTAGATATTATTGTAACTACGAATGCTTTAGTACCTAAAATATACATAAATAAATTAATAAATGATAATATCAAGTCTATTACGAAGATGTTAAATACGAGAATTAAAAAAAATAAGACAGAAAAACTAAATGAAAATGAGTATATAATATTTGGTACAAAAAACTATATTATTATCAATGATAGTATTAAAAAGATAGAGATAAAAGGTAATATTATCGAAGCAAAAAGTATAAAGGAAGTAAATATTTATTTAAATAAAATATTTAGAGAAAGAGTAGAAGAAAGAGTTAAATATTATATTAATATGTTTAAAGAAGAATTACCTGATACTAGGATAAGAGTAAGAAAAATGAAAACTAGATGGGGAGTATGTAATTATAAGGATAATATTATAACTTTAAATATTACTTTAATTAATTATCCATATGAGTGTTTAGATTATGTTATTGTTCATGAATTATCGCATTATATTTATCATGACCATTCTAAAAAGTTTTGGAGTTTGGTAGAAAAATATATGCCTGATTATAAAAAAATAAGGAAAAAGTTAAAAGGGAGTGATGAGGATGTTTAAAAAATATAAATATTTCTTATTGTTATTGATGGTATTATTGCCTTTTAAAGTAAATGCAGACCATATTTATGATATTAAAATGGAAGTATTTATTAATAAAGATGGGAATGCTAATATTAAAGAAACTTGGAAAGTAAAGGCAGATTCTGGGAGTGAATGGTATAAACAAATATTAAATCTTGGAGAGTCTAAATTAACCAATTATAAAGTTTTTATGGATAATAAGGAACTTTCATATAAAAGTGCTTGGAATGTTAATGGTAGCATAGAAGAAAAAGCGGGTTATTATGGTATTAATTATATATCTAATGGATTAGAATTGTGTTTTGGTAAAAAGGATATGAAATCTCATACCTTTATTCTTACTTATGATATATCAAATTATATTTTTAATACCGAAGATGCTCAAGTTTTATATTTTACTTTATTTCCAAAGCTTACCGCGGATAGTTTTGAGGTAACTGTTAAAAGTTATTATGATTTTCCTGATAATTTAGATGTATGGGGATATGGTTATAAAGGATATGCTTATGTAAAAGATGGAACAATTCTTATGTCTAATGATGGTAGCTTAGATGATGAATATGTTGTTTTGTTAGCTAAATTTCCTTTAAATACTTTTAGTACTGATTATCAAGTAGAATATTTTAATAATTTTGAAGAAGTACTTGGAGATGCAAAGGAAGGTAGTTTTGATTATGACTATGATGATAGTTATTATAACCCATCACTTTTTGCTAGAATATTACCATATATAGTGATAATTTTTCAACTTCTTGTATTTGGAGGAATAACTACACTTATTTATAAGGCAATAAGTTCTTCTAAATATGGATTTAAAAATAATAAAACTATCAGTTATAAAGATACTATGATGTTTAGAGAAATACCTTGTAATAAAGATATATATTATGCGAATACTTTAATTAATATAAATCATTTTGGTGGTTATGAAACAACGAATATATTCGGGGCAATTATATTAAAATGGGTAAAGAATGACAAGATAAAATTTACAAAAGAAAAGAAGGGATTACTAAAAAAAGAAGTAAGTATTATTGATTTAACAATGAATCCCACATTTGATAATGAGAATGAAAAGAAATTGTTTAATATGATGTATGAAGCTAGTAAGGATGGATATTTAGAAAGTAACGAACTAGAAAAATGGGCAAGGAAAAATTATAGTAAATTTCTTGGTATATTTAATAAAATATCTAATGATTATTTAGATAAACTAAAAAGTGAAGGACATATTTATAAAAGAACTAATAAAGAAGAATGTAAGTATAAAAATGTTATGGATGATACTATTTACGAAGAAACTAAAAAATTATATGGTTTAAAAAAGTTTTTAATCGAATTTTCTCAAATGAATACTAAAGAGGTATTGGAAGTTAAACTTTGGGATGAATATTTAATGTTTGCTTATCTTTTTGGTATTGCCTCAAAAGTTGCAAAACAACTTAAAAATATGTATCCTGAAGTAATAGAACAAATGGGTAATGGTCTTGATTATGATACTCTAATATTTATAAACAATATGTCTATTACCAGTACTTCGGCAGCTTCAAGTGCTAGAAGAGATGCTGAAAGTTATTCTTCTGGAGGAGGTGGATTTTCTTCAGGAGGCGGAGGAGGAGGTTCCTTCGGTGGAGGGGGCGGAGGCTCCATGGGTGGTAGATAACCACGAAAAGAAGCATATTTGACACAAAAAGTGTCTAATGTATTGAACTATTTAATTTACCGTGCTATAATTTAATCATAAGTAATAATAGCCCCAGGAGATAGGTGATAATAATGGTTCAAACTCAAACAATAGATTATTCTTTAGTTAGAAAAATTTTAAGTACTTGTCCTTATTATGATAATATTGTTAATTATGAATATGAGGAAGGAGATAGTTTGTCTCAAATACTAATCGATTGGTATCGTGATTTAATTTTTTCGGCTGATCCTAATGATGAGAGACAACTTAAAGTCATTAATGCTATTGATAAATCATTATATCTGTATGTAAAAGATAAAAGATATAAAAAAGGGCTAAGTAAATTACTTGATGCTGATGCAGTATCTTTAGATAATCAAAATAGTATCAAGAATGTGATTAAAACGATAATCTTATTTACAAATAGTTTTCAAAAAGAGGAAGTATTAGATGTAAGCAGTTCAAGGTGGATATAGGCCACCATTTTAAAGGAAAAAATATCCAAACAAATGTTTAAAACAATCTTGACAATAATGACTAGCTATGATATATTTGAAATATCATATTTTCATTAAATAAGGAAAGGATGGTATCTATGTATGCAAGTGTTTTAATAGAAATAGGGGCCAAAAGTGTTGATAAATTATTTACCTATATTATTCCTAGTAATTTAATTAATGATGTAAAAATAGGTATTCGAGTAAAGGTACCTTTTGGATCCATGACTTTAGAGGGTTTTGTGCTAGAAATAAAAAGCGTGTGTGAAGAAAACTATGAACTTAAAGAAATAATATCTTTAGTAGATACTAATGCTATTCTTAATCCTGAGTTATTATATTTAGGAAAAAAAATAAAAGAAATGACCTTATGCAGTCTTATAAGTGCTTATCAAGCTATGTTACCAAAAGCTTTAAAGGCAAAAAATAAAGTCAATATTAATATAAAAAAAGATAGATATATTATTTTAAATAAAGAGAAAGATATAATAATAGAATATATAAATCAAACCAAATATAAAAAACAAAAGGAAATATTAGAAAGATTATTAAAAGAAGAAAGAATATTAATAACTAATTTAGATTCTACAATTAATACTTTATTAAAAAAAGAATTAATTCAAACTATATACGAAGAGAAGTACCGCTACAAATATAGAAGTGATAGTACTTATAAAAAAGTAGTATTGAATGAAGAACAGAAATGGGCTAGTAATGAAATAAAAAATAATTTAGATAAATGTTTAACATATTTATTATATGGAGTAACTGGGAGTGGAAAAACAGAAGTATATATTGATGCTATAAAAGAAGTATTAGAAAGAGGCAAAAGTGCTATTATTTTAGTACCTGAAATCAGTTTAACTCCCCAAATAATAGGAAGATTTACTAATATTTTTGGAGATAAGATAGCAGTCCTTCACAGTGGACTTACCGATTATGAAAAGTATGACGAGTACCGCAAAATAAGAGAAGGTCAAGTTAGTATTGTTATCGGAGCGAGAAGTGCTATATTTGCACCTTTGCCAAATCTTGGTATCATTATTATTGATGAAGAGCATTCTCAGAGTTATAAACAAGATTGTAATCCCAGATATAATGCTAAAGATGTCGCAACTTTAAGAAGTGAATACCATCAAATACCACTGATACTAGGAAGTGCAACACCTACTATTGAAAGTTATGCACGAAGTTTAAAAGGAAATTATCATTTATTAAAATTATCTAAAAGAGCAAACCACAAAGCTTTACCTAAAGTAACTATCGTAGATATGAAAAAAGAAATTAAGAAAAACAATAGTTTTTTATCTAATCCATTAATAGCCAAAATCAAAGAAAAACTAGATAAAAAAGAACAAATAATATTACTTTTAAATAGAAGAGGTTATTCTTCTATGCTTACTTGCCGAAATTGTGGTTATACAGTAAAATGTCCTAATTGTGATATTACTTTAACATACCATAAAACAAGTGATACCCTAAGATGCCATTACTGCGGATATGGTAGTAAGAATATTAGTACTTGTCCAAATTGTCATGAAAGTGATATGCAAGACTATGGCGTAGGAACGCAAAAACTAGAAGAAGAACTCAAAAAAATATTTGAAGATGCTAGAGTAATAAGAATGGATTTAGATACAACATCTAAAAAAGGAATGCATCAACAAATAATAGAAGATTTTGCTAATGATAAATATGATATTTTAGTAGGAACTCAAATGATTGCTAAAGGACTTGATTTTCCTAGAGTAACTCTAGTAGGAGTTGTTAATGCAGATACTTCATTAAACTTACCTGATTTTAGAAGCAGTGAATATACTTTTGATTTATTATCGCAAGTATCAGGACGAGCAGGAAGAGACGAATTAGAAGGAGAAGTAGTTATTCAAACATACAACGAAAACCACTATGCAATTACATTATCAAAGGAACATAATTATGAGGCATTCTTTAATATGGAAATGAATATTAGAAAAAAATTAAAATACCCTCCATATTATTATTTGGCCTTAGTGAAAATAGTATCTAAAGATTATAGCAGTGCTCAAGAATCGGCAAATAAAATAGGAAAGTATTTAAATACAAATAAAGATAGTCAATTAATTATATTAGGACCAAGTTTATCTAATCCATTTAAAGTAAATAATATCTATCATTTTCAAATAATTATCAAATATAAAGATAGTAAAATATTATTTCCAATGTTAAAAAATATAGACAATATTTACAAAACTAACAACAAAGTAAATATTGAATTAGATGTAAATCCAATAAAAATGTAATTTAAGGCAAATTACTTAACTTAAATTCAATATATTTAGATAAAATATTATTATGATATTTTTTCTTATTAGTAATCCTATAAGTAATAATAGTAGAAATAATTAAATCAATAATTACAATAGAAAGAATAAGATAACTATAATTAAAATTATAACTTAAAAATTTATCCATTATTTTAATGCAAATGCCCAGAATGCCAAAGTCAATGGATGTTGTTAAAGAAATTCTTCCGTTAATGTGATATTTCTTGTAAGAATAATCCCACCATCTAGTATGAAAGAGTTTCTCCATAAAATAACTAACACTATATTCAACCGTAATAGCAATTAAACCAGCGACAAAAAATACAAGCAAATAATTGCTAATGTTTGATATAGCAAGAGAAATAAACAAACCACCAAGGCCATACATAGGACAAATTGGAGTATATAAAAAATGATTATTAGATAATTTATGCTTTGTACGAGAAATACATATAATTTCCAAAAACCAGCCAATAAAACCAAAAAGCAAAAACTTATTAATAAGAACATTCATATTATCCACCCAATTAAATATATGAATAATTTTTAATATTTATGTGAAAAAGTAGAGTAAATAATAATATCAATGTTATTTTTGCCCATTGCTACGCTGTTAACACAACAAAAAAAATTTTAAAAAATATCAAAATTACCAAAATTAAAAAACTACACGGGCGTTTGTTAAAAACTGACACAAAAACCATCCAAAATTAAAAAAACAACCGGGCGTTTTTTAATTTCTGCAGTTTGACTTTATTTTCCTTCTTGTAGTATAGTGGATATATCAAGAAAGGAGAGAATGACATGAATAAATTTTACTCGTTTAAACTAAATTTTGATGATAGTTAAATTAAACCAAAGAATTACAACAGCGTAGCAAAATTCAAAAGAGTTAAAAATTAAAAAAATATAAATTCGGCAGCACATGTCGAAAACATCTGCTATAAAGATAACCAAAAATTGTCTTTATATGCAGACAGCACCATATGTCGTGAGGCGGTGCGAGTTTGGTATTAGTTGGTGTATCTTAAACTTTGATTGGACACGTTAAAAATAATTCCAACAAGTAGCATGTAACTGATTAGAGAAGAACCACCATAACTGATAAATGGTAAGGTAATTCCCATAATAGGCAGTAGTCCAATAGTCATGCCAATATTTTGAATTTGTTGAAAAACCAGCATTCCTATTATACCCGCGATGGCGTATTTATCTTTGCTATCATATGTTTTTGACGCACTAGAGATTAGATTCATGTCAAAAATTATAAGAAGAAGAATTAACATTATTGAGCCAAGAAACCCAAAATTAGAAGCATAAACGCCAAAGATAAAATCGGTTTGTAGCTCAGGAAAATATAGTGGCGTATGATTGAACCCATGACCCAAAATACCAGAGGAACCAATAGCAATTAAGGATTTGTTGAGTTGGCCACCATCGCCTAAAGACCAATTTAGGATTCGGTCAATTCTATAGAAAAAAGAAGTCCCAAAAAATTTGATAAATAAATTTTTATTGAAGAAGAATATGATAAATAAAGAACCAACAAGAAAAATAAGTGTTCCTAATGCTAGTGCAAACCACCTTTTCCTGATTCCACCAATGAATAAGATGGCAAACATAATGACCAAATAAATTATTACAGCCCCAGTATCAGGTTCAATAAAAGTTAAAGCAGAAGGGATAAAAACGAGAATCATAATTTTAAGTAAAAATTTAAACTCTGTTTGGATACTAGGATTGGTATTTTTAACATTATATTCATTCATTAATCGGCTGAGTAAAATGATTAAACTAAACTTCATAAATTCACTCGGTTGAATGCCAACACCAAAGATATCAAACCAACATTTAGAATTATTTGCTTCCTTTCCAATAAACAAAACCAAAATGAGCAATATCACATTAAATCCGTAGAGGACATAGGAAGCGTTATATAAAAAATCATTGCCCAAAGACATGATAAAATAAGCGATACCAAAACCAATTAAATACCACAAACCTTGCTTAAGCCATATGTTAGCTTGATAATCAGGTAATAAAGATTTGGCACTGAAAACTGTAACAATACTAATTACCATAAAAATTATAATAGGTATTAAAATACCTTTCTCTACTTTAAACTTTGATATATTCTTCATAAAATCACCATTCATCTATCTATATTATACCATTTCATTATCTATTTTATCATAAATTTAACCATTTTGAATAAAATAAATTAGGTGATAAAGGTGAAAGAAAAAGGAAGTATGTACAAAAGTCCAATAAATAAAGAAATAAATAATAGTCAAAAAGTATATTCAACATTATATGAAAATGATGCTAATAATAGCAATCAAAGTAATTTAACAAATAATTTTATTCAAAAAAATATTACTGATTACCGCAGTGTGGAAAGAAAGATATATGATATTTTACACTCAAACGATTATATTTATAAAGCAAATGTTACTATTGTTTTAAAGGATGGAACGATAAATAAAAAAATTATTGGAAAAACTAAAGATAAATTAATAACTATGGATAATGAATACATAAATATCAGTGATATTAAGGATATTTATAAAGAAAAAAGGAACTAACGAAAAGTTCCTTTTTAAATACATTCTACAAAAGTGTCATCTAAACATCTAAGACAGCATACACAACCTAAATTCATTGTGAAAAATGAATTTGTAGCAACATATGGGTACACACTTTCTTGATCAGGATTTTTTTCGAGAACCCTAAATGTTGCACAGCAACCATCTAGTTTTTCGACTCTAAATACTGTTGAAGTCGTTCCATTTTCTGTTTTAGTAGTAGACATTGCCCATGGTGTACCATTGCTACCACAGGTATATAACATCACTGGTCTAGTGTTGCATACTGTAGCACAACTTTGACCTAAGAAACCACGATCACATGATTCTAAGCAAGTATCACTAGGACAAACACTTTGTTGTAGAATATAGATAACCTTTAGAATATCTGCAATGCAATTTTCACAATTTTTATTATCATTATTGCACATATAATCCACCCCTTCTTTATTTTCATTATAGGATATGAGTAAATTTAGAAAAAATGTAGATTATTACCTAATTTGAGCAAATAAAAATAAATTTTTAACCAGAAACATGAAAAATAAAAGCGATAAAAATGTTTTAAATTTTCAAAAAATTTTGATAGAAAAGAAAAATAATGTAAATAATTATAGAAATTTGTTTAAAAAGTGGGATAATTTAATAGAGGTAAGCATATGATTATATATGTAGTTATAGAATGAATATGTAGTTGTAAAATTCAAGATATTATCTATTTATATAATTATTTTAGACACGAAAATATTTAAATAAATATCAAACAGGTATCAAACAGAAAATCAAGAAAAAAATTAAAAAATAGTTAAAAAGTAATTGACAAAAACCTTTATCTTTGATATATTAACTATGTTCTTTACCTGTATAGGTTTTGTTTTTGCTTGTATTTTGCAAGTAAGACAAAACTTATCTTTAAAAAGAAAAATGAAACACCGGGGTGTGTGTATGAAAGGAGGGTTAATATGCCTACAATAAATCAATTAATTAAGAACAGAAGAAGTAAGAAAAACAGAAAAAGTAAATCACCAGTTTTAGGAATTGGTTTAAATACTTTAAAAAGAAAGAATACTTCCCTAAATGCCCCTCAAAAAAGAGGAGTATGTGTTCGTGTTGGAACCATGACACCAAAGAAACCAAACTCAGCATTAAGAAAATATGCCCGTGTTAGATTATCTAATGGTATGGAAGTAACTTGTTACATTCCAGGAATTGGTCATAACTTACAAGAACACAGTGTTGTTTTAATTAGAGGTGGCCGTGTTAAGGACTTAATCGGTGTTCGTTATCACATTATTCGTGGTACAATGGATACTGCAGGTGTACAAAACCGTATGCAAGGTCGTTCTAAATATGGTGCAAAAAAACCTAAAAAATAAACAAATAATTGATTAATTAATATTATACCCTGAAAGGAGGAACTAAAATGCGTAAGAAACGTGCAGTAAAAAGAGATGTATTACCTGATTCAATATATAATTCAAAAGTTGTTACTAAGTTAATAAATCAAATTATGATAGATGGTAAAAAAGGAACTGCTCAAAAAATCATTTATGAAGCATTTGATATTATAAAAGAAAAGACTAATGAAGAACCAATCGTGGTATTTGAAAAAGCAATGAAGAATATTAAACCAGCTTTAGAAGTTAAAACAAGAAGAGTTGGCGGTGCTAACTACCAAGTACCAGTAGAAGTAAGAAAAGACAGAAGTCAAGCTTTAGCACTTCGTTGGTTAGTACAATATGCTAAAAATAGAAGCGGAAAAGGTATGGCTGAAAACTTAGCTAACGAAATAATAGATGCTGCTAACGGTGTTGGTGGTGCTGTTAAGAAACGTGAGGATACTCACAAGATGGCTGAAGCAAATAAAGCTTATGCTCATTATAGATGGTAATATAAATAGAAGGGAGAAATGAATTATGGCACGTGATGTATCTTTAGATAAGCTACGTAATATTGGTATTATGGCACATATAGATGCTGGTAAGACTACATTTACAGAGCGTGTACTTTTCCATACAGGTATAACACATAAAATCGGTGAAACACATGATGGTGAATCACAAATGGACTGGATGGAACAAGAGAAAGAGCGTGGTATCACAATTACTTCTGCTGCTACAACTGCATTTTGGAAAGGAAATAGAATTAACCTAATAGATACTCCAGGACACGTAGACTTTACAATAGAAGTTACAAGAAGTTTAAGAGTACTAGATGGTGCAGTAACACTTTTAGACTCTCAAGCAGGAGTTGAACCACAAACAGAAACAGTTTGGAGACAAGCAACAGAATTTAAAGTTCCAAGAATGATATTCGTTAATAAAATGGATAAACTTGGAGCAGATTTCTTTAAGAGTGTTGAGTCAGTTCATGAAAGATTAGGTGCTAATGCTGCTGCAGTAGAATGCCCAATCGGAGCTGAAAATGAATTTAATGGTGTAATTGATTTAATTACAATGAAAGCATATCATTATGATGGAAATGCTGATGAAAATTACACAGAAATAGAAATACCTGCTGATTTAAAAGATAAAGCAGAACAAATGAGAAACGAATTAATTGAATGTGTTTCTGAATTTGATGATCAATTAATGGAAGATTATCTAGAAGGAAAAGAAATTTCTGTAGAAACAATTAAAAAAGCAATTCGTAAGGGAGTTCTAGAAGTTAAATTCTTCCCAGTATTTTGTGGATCAGCACTTTCTAATATGGGTGTTAAGTTAGCGCTTGATGGTGTAATTGATTATTTACCAGCACCAAGTGATATTCCAGCATTTAAATGTCACACTATGGATGG
>ENA-OPNI01000261-OPNI01000261.1-human-gut-metagenome-genome-assembly--contig:-NODE-261-length-18707-cov-4.641861_pt1 | contig 18707 bp, 17 predicted proteins | sample MGYA00241538_ERZ501773 | MGnify/ENA primary metagenome ERZ501773 (study PRJEB25962, sample SAMEA2042556) | human gut metagenome | biome: human gut; feature: human-associated habitat; material: faeces...
GGCTTTTGCTTAAATTAAAAAGCACTGATGAATATTGTTATATTCTTTTCAGTGCTTTCAACAAATATGCGGAAGAACAAAAAAAAGCCCCATAGCATAACTATGAGGCACAACTATCTAAAAGAGAAACTTAAATTAAATCTTTACCTAAACTACTAACGGATGTTCATGATTGAATCCATTGCAGTGTTCTGAGTCTGCAGAGCCTGAGCATTAGCCTGATAGGTTCTCTGTGCAATAATCAGATCAACTAATTCTGATGCTAACTCAACGTTTGATAACTCTAAGTTAGCGCCTTTAATTGAACCTGCCATACCAGAATTAGCTTCGCATGCCTGAGCTTCGCCTGAGTTTACAGACTCTTTCCACTGCGTATCACCAACTTTGATTAAACCCTGAGGGTTTGTGAAGTTTGCCATTGCAACTTTACAGATCTTTGAGGTTCTGCCATTGGTGTATGAAGCGATCATGACACCGTCTTCGTTAACCTGTACGTTCTCTAGGACACCTGTTGAGTAACCATCATTTGTAATACCTCCTACAGAGAACTTTGAGCTGCCGTACTGAGTGTAGTTAAGATCTGCTACGATTGACTGAGAGTCATCAACACCACCACCCATTGCTTGAGCTAATGTATAAGCATCACGTCCTTGAGCTGGTGGATTTGCTCCACCTGCATTAGTAAATGTGATTACACCTGGAGTCTGACCGTTGTTGACAAGCTTACCGTCTGTGCCGAACTCTAACTGAATTCCCTTAAATGTTGTGTTAGCATCAACAGATGGACTGTTAGCATCAACTTTCAAATCAACACCACCAGCAACGTCCACAGGGTTGCCATCGACATAAGTGATCACATTCCAGATGGTGTGACCATCTTTCACAGGATTTTGTGGATCAAAGTCTGGGTTATTATCTGTACCATCATTTGTATGATCCTTAATGAAGTAATAGGTTAGGGTATGAGCACCACCTAAAGAATCATAAATTGTCTGTGAAGAAGCATTGGTATAGGTTGAGCTGTCTGTATGATCAAAATTCTGGTAACCGAATGCTGCATCAGTAGCCTTTGAATCGGCGCCAGCAGGTAAGTTAAAGGTGATTCCAATCTTAGATGAAGCACGAGGTGCACCAGTGTCACTAGGAATTCTAATTGCTTTTGTAGATGTAATATCAAGATTGGCAACATCACCGTCTTCATTTACAGGATATCCCTGAAGGTAATCTCCCATAGCTGTAACTACATATCCATTTGGATTTAATTCAAAGGCACCGTTTCTGGTGTAGGTTCTGTCGCCATTGTTAGCTGTTGCTGTATCATTTGCTTCATTTGCTAACACAAAGAAACCATTACCGCTAATTGCCATATCAAGGTTATTACCAGTATCACCTGATAATGAACCTTGTGCGAACTGCTGAGCTACAGTAGTAGTATTAGTACCCATACCGGTAGCTGTTTTTGAACTTGTGAAAACAGAATTGGTGTAAAGATCGGCAAATTCAGCACGTGACTTCTTAAAACCGTATGAGTTAGCGTTAGCAATGTTGTTTGAAGTGGTATCTAAGTATTTCTGTGAACCATTTATACCAGTAATTGATGTATTGAACATAGCGTTTCTCCAAATAGATAATAGATAGTTTTTTTTCTCTCAAATTTATTTTATTTTTGAGCTTTTCGCTCTTATGTTTTATATAAAGCAAATGCTGTGCCAATTATTTTATTTATTGAATTATAAAGAATTTAATTTTTTATATCGGAAATATTGAGCCCTTTTGCCTTAAACGGCAAACAAATCTTTACTAAAAACTTGCCTTTGCCGGTTACTTTTCTACTTAACCATTTGAACCATATATAGTAAAATTTACTAGATTTTTGTGAGGTAAATTATGAGTAAAGCTTTAGTCGTATTCTCAGGCGGACAGGATAGTTCTACCTGTCTTTACTATGCTTTAAAAAAGTATGACAAGGTTGCAACCATTGGTTTTAACTATGGTCAACGTCATGATGTTGAGATGAAATGCCGTTTAGAGTTTTTAGAAGCTTTAAAGGCTTTTGATAAGGAATTATATAAAAAGTATGAAGGCGACAGAGTGGTAGATATGTTGTCTTTTAAAGATCTTACAGATTCAGCTTTAACAAAAGCTCATGAAGACTATGTTATGAATGAGGAAAATCACTTACCAACCTCATTTGTACCAGGACGTAACTTAATCTTTATGTGTTATGCGGCAAGTTATGCCTATACCATTAAAGCAGATACTGTAATTACCGGCGTAGGACAGGCAGATTATTCTGGGTATCCTGATTGCCGAGACAACACCATGAAAGCTTTAGAGCGTGCTGTAAATTTAGGTATGGAATCAAATCTTAAGTTTGAAACACCTTTAATGTTCAAATCTAAAGCACAGACCTTTTACCTAGGCTATGAATTAGGTGGTATGGATTTTGTAAAACTTATCGTAGAAAAAACTCATACCTGCTATGAAGGACAACATGATAAGTTACATGCTTGGGGGTATGGATGTGGAGAGTGCCCTTCATGTAAATTAAGAAAGAAAGGTTATGAGGAATTTTTAGATAGCCTGAAAAAGTAATTAAAAAGGCGCTCAATCTTGAGCGCCTTTTTAATTGAGATTGCAACTAGTTTTGAATTGACTTAATCTTATAGCTGTTTTCAATCTTATTGCGCTTAAAGTTAGACTGGAAGTTTTTAAGTGCAATTAAGAATGCCAGAATAAAGAAACCGCCAGGTGGCAAGATTGCAACCATTAAGGTGTAGTCTGATGACATTACCGTACACTCTAATGACTTACCAAACTCTCCAAAGAGATTAGATGCTCCCATAAAGAAAGTACCTGAACCTAAGATCTCACGTAAAGCACCTAGCACAAACAATACTAGAGAAAAACCAATACCACAGCCTAAAGCATCAAAGAATGAGGAAATAGGACCATTTTTGCCGGCATAAGCTTCAGCTCTACCCATAATAATACAGTTAGTTACAATCAATGATAGATAGATACCTAACTGAGAGTAAAGATCCTGAAAATAAGCCTGAGTATAGAACCTTACTACGGTAACTAAAGTTGCAATTAAGAGTACATAAATTGGAATGCGAACTTCTTTAAAAATTAGCTTTCTAATTAAAGAAATTACAAAAGAACTTACACAAAGTACCAGTAAAGTGGCAAAGGCAAGACCTGTGGCACTAGCAGCAGAGGGTGTAACAGCCAGCAGAGGGCATAACCCTAGCAACTGACAAAGACCTGGGTTATTTGACCAAATTCCTTTTAAGAAGACTTTTACAATACTCTCTTTTGGTAGTTTTGTTTCTTTTTCACTAATATCAAGTTTGCCTTCTACAGGCTTTAAGTTTTCACTCATTTAGTTCTGTGTCCTGCATTTTGAAAATCTGTTTAAATCGAGCTCGTTAAGCTCTTTTAAAGCCATAGAGGTAGCAACTACGGTAGCACGAGAGGTTACAGTAGAACCTGTAATGTAATCAAAGTCACCGCCAAGCTTCTTAACATCCCAGTTTGCATCTTCAAGAGCGTAACCTGAGAATTGATCTAGGAAATTACCATGCGCTCTATCAACTTTATCTCCTAGACCAGGAGTCTCTAATGAAAACTGAATATCAGCCTTATAAACTTTTTTATCTTTATCAAAACCTGCAATCATCACTAATGGATTTGAATAACCCATTGAGGTTTCATAGGTCATAACATAACCTGTGATTTCTGAAGCCCTGCTTGCAACAAATAGCTTTTGGTTAGAACCAATGTATTTACTCTTTTTAATTTGATAACAGGTGATATGATTTCCTTTATCTTTAGCTTCATCAGGTAATAAAGCTAAAACACGGGCATCAATACTGTTCTTTTGGTTTTCAGCAATTTGATCTTTAGTGGTGTTCTCAACATACAGAACAAGCCCTACACATAATGAACCTACAATAGCTAAAGACACTCCTGACAATAAAGAACGTAGTCCTTTATTCATGCGTTTTGTCTCTTTTTCGTTAGTACCTAAAAGAGTCTCTACGTTAGTGTTTTTCATTATTGCAGTCCTCCTTTTTTGTATCTGTAGCCAAAAGGTCTTCTGTGAGTTAAGACATCAATTAAAGGAGCAGCTGCATTTGAAAGCATTACTGCAAATGCTACAGCATCTGAGTAAGAACCAAATGCTCTTAAGAGTACGATTAAGAAAGCAACTAAAATTGAGAAGTAGATACGTCCCTTTGATGTACCTGCATTAGTTACAGGATCGGTAATAATAAAGAATGCAGCCATCATGGTACCGCCAAAGAGTAAGGTGTCTAGCGGTGGCAGAAAGTAGCCTGGGAAGATATGTGATAGCAGTAAAGAGAAAGCAACAATGGCTACAAAGAAAACTACTACCATCTTAACTAAGATGATCTTAAAGACAATCAGGGCAAGACCACCTAAAAGGTAGGCAATAGCTAAACAGAAATAAGCTAAATACTCAGATGACTGAAAATCTACATTTGTCTTCTTATATAAAGTACCGCTCTTTCTTGCCGACTTTATCTCTTCTAGGAAAGTAGCTCCAGTAGTAGCATCAGTATCTGTTGATGCTAATGACTTATCAACTACAACCTCATCTGTATTTGACATTGTACTTTCATCAGTATTTTCATCTAATAACGTAATGTTTAAAGCGTCAATTTCTTTCTTTAAAGCATTAGCGCTTTTCTTATCGTAAATAACTGCTGCGGTTTTCTCTAATGATGCAACAGAAAAAGCAAATGGAGCAGGGGCAACCCATGATAAACCTACAACAGATGGGCTTGAAATTACGATAAAGATAAAACCAGCCATGGCAGGGTTAAAGATATTATTGCCAAGACCTCCGAATACAGCTTTAACCACAATAATTGCAAACACAGTTGCAACAATTGCGTAATAGCAAGGTAGAAGAGGAGGTAAGGTCATACCTAACAAAGATGCTGTAACCACATAAGACAGATCAGATAGTGAATGTAAAATGGATCTGTGTCTTAAGATAGCAATCACAACTTCACAGACGATGGCCGTAATCAAACAGTTTATGAACTGAAAGAAATTACCAAAGCCAAAAAAGAAGATCTGAACTAAAAATGCTGGTAATAGACATAATGAGACTATTCCCATGATCATCTTAGTGGTCAATGGTGCTTTAAGATGTGGAGCTGTTTCAATTCCTAAGTTCTGTCTTGAAACTCCATTAAAATTAGTATTCATTTTTTACCTTTTAGCTCTCAATGTCTTTTTCTTTAACGCCTGTGGCAATGTATTGTTCTCAACCTTCTGCTCCTGATGAGAAAGTAATACCTGAGCAATTACCTTCTTTTGAGCAGGGTTTTGCAGACTATCATCAGGCTCTAATCCTACTAATGGATGATTCTCATTTTCAATTACAGGCTCGTGATTAGCTTTAATATTTAAAACATTATCTCTTACACCTGCCTGAGTTCTTAATGCATATGGCAGAACATCAACAACTTCAGCTTGTGCCTTAGCAACTTTAGTTTCTACATCATCCTTTTTAGGCAGAATTGATGTTTCAATATGGCCTTGATGCTTTGCTACCATCATTGCTTTTCTTTCAACATCTTTTATTCTCTTTACAGTTAGGGCTTCTTTTGAGTCCTCTGCTGTTACATTTGGTGCTGTAGCAGTAGCATCTTTAGCTGCCATTAAAGCAGCTTTTCTCTCACGAGCCTTGGCTTTAGCTTCTTCAATTGCTTTTTGACGAGCAACAGCTAACTCTTCAGGAGACATGTTCTTTTCAGCCTCTTTTTGAGCTTTCATTCTTGCTAATGCTTCAGCTTTCTTCTTAGCACGAGCCTTTTCTTCTTCAGCTAAACGAACGTTACGATTTTCCATTCTCTGTTTAGCTCTTTCGTTTCTAATCTCTGCATCATAAATATGCTTTTCTACAGCTTTTTCATATCTAAATTGAGCAGTAAGTGGAATATATGAAGGGCAAACATAGGTACAGCAGCCACATAGTGTACAATCCTTAATCCCGCACATCTGCGCTGCAGCATGATTATGAGCCTTAGATTGGTTATACATTTGATATGGTACTAATCGACTAGGGCAAACTCTAGCGCAACGACCACAACGAATGCAGTTAGATGGCTCTTTAATTCTTGGGATCTCATTTGAGCCTGGAGCCATGATGCAGTTTACAGACTTGGTAATAGGTACATCAATTGAAGGTAGAGTAAATCCCATCATAGGTCCACCTAAGATAATTCTTTGGTGGAACTCAGGATTTAACTCATAGTTACTTAATACAAATCTTACAGATGTACCTAAGCGAACTCTTACATTTCCTTTTTTCTTTAAAGAATTACCTGTAACTGTAACAACTCTTGAGGTTAAAGGACGACCGTCTACAATGGCTTCCTTCACTGCTAAAACGGTACCTACGTTATCTACTACAATGCCACATTCTGAGGTATGAGCGTTATAAGGTACCTCGATACCGGTTAGGATCTTGATAAGATTACGGGCTGAGCCTGACGGATATACAGTAGGGATCACTCTTACTGTTGCAACTTGTGCGCAAGCCTGTTCCATAGCAGAAATTGCTTTTGGCTTGTTATTCTCAATTGCAACTAAGGTTATCTTTGGATTTAAAATCTTATTAAAGATCTTGATGCCTAATGCAATCTCACTTGCTCGCTCCTGCATGATTCTGTCATCACAGGTAATTGCAGGTTCACACTCGCAACCGTTGATTATTAGGACATTACAGCCAGAGATAGACTCATCTAATGCTGATTTTAATTTAATGTCTGTCTGGAATTGAGCTCCACCTAAACCTTCTACTCCAAAATTATGCATTCTGGCTAAAAGTTCTTTACTGTTCATGCTCTCCCAATTTGGAAGAGGTGCAAGATCGATTTCCTCATCTAGACCATCTGGTTTAATGGTAATGCAAAGACCTGTATAGCCACTAGGATGTGGTAAAAGCTCTTTTGAAATAGCGGTAATGGTTCCTGATGTAGATGCATGGCAAGGTACTAATCTGCCAGTTGTAGCTGTTAAAGGCTGTCCTTTTTTAACATGATCGCCCACGTTTACCAAGATCTCACCATCTTTACCTAGATGTTTTTCAATTGGTAAACAGATAAGTGATGGTAAATTTAACTCTTCAATTCTGCAGTTTTCGGTGTCTTTGAGCTCTTTTGGTTTAATGCCACCAAAGAACTTCCAAATTTTTGCCTGAGCAATTTTTTGTAATTGTTTAGATGACATTATTAGCTCCCACTCTTAATTTGAACAGAGTGTATATTCCAGTTGAAATGAGATAAATTGCGTTCAAGTCTTATTTTTTCAATACACTTTTCTGGACAGTTGTTAATACACTCATCACAGCCGATGCACTCTTCAGGATCGACTACATGAGGTTGTTTTAATAAACCAGAGATAGCATCAACAGGGCATTTTCTCTTACATTTACCACAACCTGTGCACTGTGATTCATGAATATAGGCAACCTGTCTTGGTGAGAAAAGCTGCTCTTCATAATCTTCAACATCACCTGAGTTAATACCTAGCATTGAAGCAATTTGTTTTGCAACATCAGCACCTGCTGGTTTACATAAATTAGCCTGGGCCTTGCCATCAGCTAGAGCTTTAGCATAAGCTTGACAGCCTGGATATCCGCACTGACCACAATTAATGCCTGGCAATAATTTTTCAATACGCTTTTCACTGCTATTGCCACTTTTTGATTCTGTAAATGAAGACAGAATAGATAATAAAATACCTACAACGGCTAAAATTAAAGCTAATCCAATAATGAATTCAAAATTTATCATGCGGCACTTCCTGCAAAACCTGCAAAGCCCATAAATGCCATTGACAGCAATCCAGCTGTAACTAAGGCAATTGCAGTATTCTTAAATGGTTCTGGTACATCTGAAATTGCAAGTCTTTCTCTTATTGCTGCAAATAGAACTAATACAAGCGTAAAACCAAAGCCAGCACCTACGGTGAATGCAATTGACTCAGCTAAGTTAAAGGACAAAGAACCTTGTAAAAGAACCAAACCTAAAACAATACAGTTAGTGGTAATTAAAGGTAAGTAGATACCTAAAGAATTGTATAAATCTACGGATACAAAACGGATCACAATTTCTGCAAGCTGTACAGTTATCGCAATAATCACAATATCGATGATTAGCTCTAACGACTCTAAAGAGTACAAAGTTAATATATAGGTATTAACTAGGTAACAGGCAATCGAGGTAATAAGCAAAACAAATGAAGTTGCAAGTCCCATTCCGGTTGCAGCCGAGATCTTATTTGATACACCAAGGAAAGGGCATAGACCTAAAAAACGGACTAATACAAAGTTATTAACGATTGCAGCGCCGAAGAATAAAAATAAATAGTGAACCATAGATATTACGTGTATCCAAAAACGTATTACATCAAAATAAACACATAAACAGTACCTTGAAGGTAATGTTCAAATAAGCTAATAAAATGGATTTTTTTATAGTTTGCTCTTGTAGGGCAACTGAGCAAGACATGTCACTTAAGTTAACTTGAATAAAATATCTTACACGCTGAATTTTAAATCTTTTTTTATAAAGTCTAAAGATATTGAGAAAAATTTTAAGTTTACTTAAGTATTTTACTAAAGAAAGGCTATTTTTAAAAATTTTATTTGCAAAAACTAAAGGTCAAATGCAGTTCTCATATTTTCAAACTAGGAATTACCATTTTTCATTTGTGTGTTTTGCTTGTCATAGTATGATCTTTCGATTTACAGACAGCTTACAGCATGTAAAATATCATCAATAAACGCTAGGTGTGATTCAATTTATGGCAACTAAAAACTCATTACTCAATCAAGAACAAAGAGAAAACATGTTGAACATTTTGTCAATGTGTTTTCCAAATCCTAAATCAGAGCTTAAATTTCATAATCCATTTGAGCTTTTGTGTGCTGTGGTGCTTTCAGCTCAGGCTACAGATGAGTCTGTAAATAAGATCACGCCAGAGTTATTCAAACTTGCACCTACACCTTTTAAGATGAGTGAACTACCTGAAGCTGCAGTGGGTAATGTAATAAGAACCATTGGACTTTGGAAAGCTAAAGCATCTTATCTTGTAAAGTTATCAAAGATGCTTTGCGATGAATTTAATGGAGAAGTTCCATCTACATATGATGAACTTATTAAATTACCAGGAGTAGGCTCAAAAACATCTAAAGTAGTTTTAAATGTTGCCTTTAATCAGCCTACAGTTGCTGTTGATACACATATCTTTAGAGTCTGCAACCGAACCGGCTTTTGTTTAGGTAAAACTGTTAAAGAAGTTGAAGATAGGATTGTACCTTTAATTGACGAGAAGTATCTTCTTCAAGCTCACCATCTTTTGTTACTTCATGGAAGATATGTTTGTAAAGCTCGCGCTCCACTTTGCAATGAATGTAAAATAGCACCAATTTGTAAGAAAAGAATATAAAAGGAAAAGTCATGACGTATTTAGTCGATTCTCACTGCCATCTTTCAAGCTTATCTTTAGAAGGCAAGGCAGGTGACAAAATTGAACAGATAATTGCAAGAGCAAATCATGTCGGTGTAACACATTTTTTAAATGTATCTTGTACAACTAAAGAATTCGCTAAAAACTGCGAAATTGCAAAGAATTATGACAATATCTATTTAGCCTTAGGTATTCATCCATTAAATCTTGAGGATGATCCTGAATGGAAAGATGATGAATTAATTAAAAATCTTGAAAGCTCACCTAGGGTTATTGCTGTAGGTGAGACTGGCCTTGATTATCACTATGCACCTGAAACTAGGGAAATTCAGATCCCATCTTTTGCTAGACAAATTAACATTGCTCATACAGTTCACAAGCCTTTAGTAATTCATGCAAGAGAGGCTAAAAAGGATACACTGGACATCATGAAAGCTGAAAATGCTCGTGATGTTGGAGGCGTGATCCATTGCTTTACAGATACTATTGAGATGGCAAGAGCCTGCCTTGATATGGGCTTTTACATTTCATTTACAGGTATATCAACCTTTAAAGGTTCAGATAATGTGAGAGATGTTATTAAATATGTGCCAGTTGACAGAATGATGGTAGAAACTGACTGCCCGTATCTAGCACCAATTCCTGTAAGAGGTGTTGAGAATGAACCTGCTTTTGTAAGATATACCTTAAAGTTTATAGCTGATTTTAAAGGTATTAGTGAGGATAATTTTGCTTCAATAACATCAGCTAATTTTGAAAATCTATACGGTTTAAAGCTAGGTGAGATTAAAGAGCCAGATGTGAAATTCAGCACTTATAAGCTTGAAAAGATAATCGATAAGCCATTTGAACAGTAAGAAAATCAGCTCTTTTCTTACAAGTTTCATTAGTGTGAGAAAAGAGCTTGTTTGTATTACAAATTGTCAAATGGAAATTGAACTGAATATCTTGGTTACTGTCCTAATAAAACAGGATTTACAAAGGTGAAATATCCATTAGTAAAGATAATCTCCAGCATTAACAAAATTGCAGTGATAAGCTGCAAAGCACATACCATATCTGTGCTTGCCTTTATTCCTTTAACTAACATAAATTGACCGATAAGTACTCTTGAGAGTAAACAAATTCCTAACATGGTCAGAGCTATCTGCCAATCAAGAACTACAAAAGTAATTGCCAAACAGATAACAGCATCTGCAATCAAACCTTTTAAGCCTAAGGTTCCAAATGAGCTTACAGGATCATCTGATGATCCAAAGTTTAAAGTTGTAGCTGTAAAGGAACTTATCATAAAGACGACAGCAAAACCTAAGCAGAAATAGAAATCAATTTCCATATACTTGGTGTAATACTGAATTGATCTTGCAAATAAGCTAATTACAAACAGGGTAACTAAAATTTTGCCATAGGTATCTAGCTTTCTTAAGGAAATGGCTGTACATAAACGTCCTATTCCTCTGAAAGCTCCTGAACCAGTTAAAGCAAAGAAGAACAGAGCGGCAACTGCAGCACAAAATGAACCACTCTGACAAACTGATTGCATAAACATAGCAAGTAAACATGTAACAAAGCCAATTACAAAATAAGGTAGTGGCATAAAAGCTGGAGCTGATGGTCCTAAAATTGATAAGGATTGTTTAGGGAACAAGGCTCCTAAATTTGTAAAGTTAAAGAATGATGCTACAAGCTGTCTTATAAAGACTAGAACATAAACAAAAGCAGATATTTCATTGTTAACTTTAGTCTGATTGTCAGCAGGTACACTTTGATTTTGTACTCGCTGCTGATTTTGCATATTTGGCTGTGTTTGAACATTCTGATTAAAACCAGACTCTTGGCTTTGAGCTATCTGTGGATCAAAGTTTAGGTTAGTGTTCTTTACATTGGCAAAAATGCTTGATTGTGCTGTGTTGCTATCAATATTTTGTGATTGATTATTTGCAAATGCAGCTTGCTGATTCACATTGTTATCAGCAAGATTATTTTGAGTATTAGTATTCTCAAAAGAAAGCTCAGCAAAATTCTGAGATGAAAGATTATTTTCTAAAGATGTATTTGTCTCTGCTGGTGAATTTACATGAATATTATTGTTTTCATCAGCCTTATTATTTTTCACAGACACAGAGTTCTGTGAATTCTCCTGAGCATCAGCTGACATATGAGCAGATAAGTCACCTTGTACCATAGTGTTATTAGAGAACAAGTCAGTCTGAACAGGTGTTTTTTCTTCTTTTTTAACTTCCTTCTTTGTTTTTCTTGGCCTTAAAGGTTCACCTGGAGCAATGTATAAATGACCTGAGTCACGACCTTCTTCATTTAAATAAGCTTCATTAGCTTTATAGGTGTAATAATCGTGCTTTTTTAATTCTCTCTCTGATGGTCCTACCGCATAAATAGTCTCTTCGTTCTGACTTTGAGTCTTAGGTTGAGATAAACCTTGAACTTGCTTATTATCATATAAAGATGACTGTAGTTCTTGTTGAGGGTGTATATTCTGAGGAGGAACAATATTAGTAAAGCCTGGGTCTGAAAAAGCACTGGCAAATTGTTCTTGAGAATTTACGTTATGATTAGCATTTTGTTGAGCAGGATCAATTGATGAAAAATTCTGATTTACCTGGCCAAAGCTTGGTTCAGAATTGAAATCTCTATTGATTGTTTTGCCAGATGTCTGGTTAACATTAAGACGGATCTTCTTAAATAGAGATGCTACCTTACCAGAGTCATCATTTTGCTGATAATTTTTGTTTTTAGAAAAGATTCCAAAAGCCATTAGATTTCCTTCTGAACTTAATTTATATAAGGCTAACTGAGCCTAAACATGAATCAGACAATTCAACTTTGTACAAAACATTATATAGTTTTTGTGATAAATCATCTAATTCATTTTAAAGTGTTTCTGTTGTGCTTTTTACTTAAGACTTTGAAATTTAACTTTTAATAAAATATTACAAATCGTAAAGACAAATACAATTATCATAGAAACGCCTGTTTTGATATTCATAAACTTGCATATACTTTTAGTTTTGCAATATTCTAAGCAAATCATAATTTCTGTATATTCTATTTCTCTTAACTTCTTTGTCAACGAATAACAATCCTTTATCAGACAAAGAATTCAGCGCTTTACGAACTGTAATTGTTGAACCGATAGATGAGTCGAAATCTGAAACTTTGCAATAAGGTTTTTGAAAAGTGTACATCCATACTTTTTTTTCAGTGTCTAATCGACATTTTGAAAGACATTCTTTAGCTAATTGCTCAGCGTTTTTCATCTTCTCTATTAGTTTTGACGTCATACGTTCGCAACATTCAAGAAAAAATTTTATCCACAGGTACCAATCAGGATTATCTCCTCTTATTCCATTTAATAAAGCATAATACCTGGCTCTTTCTTTTGCTAATTCTTCACTAACAAGAAAAACGGGAAAATCTACAAGATCATAACTCATTGCCATTAATGCAATAAGGATACGACCTAACCTTCCATTACCATCACAAAAAGGGTGTATTGACTCAAATTGAGCGTGCATAATAGCCATTTTTATCAATGGTTCTATTTTTTCATCAAGAACTACACCTTCAGAACCATTGTATTTTTTGAATGATGAATGAACCTCTCCATTCATGAAGTATTCTAAATTTTCCATATACTGAGGTATTTCTGCAGCAGACACTGGAATATAAACAGCGTGTTCTATATTACTATCTGAACCAATAAAATTATTACTATCTGAACCAATAAAATTTTGAATTTTGCGTATTCTCCGCCAGCTGGGCTAGTTCCTCGGGCATTCGTCATCAAAACTTTATGTAATTTTTGTATCAATCTAGTACTAAAAGGCATTCCTCCTTTAATTAAATCAACTCCAAGATCTAACGCTTTTTTGTAATTTAAAACTTCTTGTTGTTCCCAACTTTTCCTGTTAGAAGGTTCTATCATTTCTAAAAATGTAACTTGTGTGCCTTCATTCTTGGTTGATTGTACAGATTCATTAAGAGAAAAAATGCTGACGAGAGGAGAAGCTACAATAGAATGTGAAAAAATCACTTTTCATAGTTCCAATTTGTAAATTAACCTTAGCAAGTATTTTATAAATATCTATCATTTGTTGTTCCGAAATGACAGGAGGTAGTAGTTGAACACCTTTTTTAGCCATTTTTTACTCCATTTTTTTTGATATAAAATAATAAAATAAAAAAATGTTATTTTATTCTACTTAAAGAATAGGATTCTATAAAAGGTTCTAAATACAATGTTGCAATTTAATCTTACACAAGAATATTATTAATAAAGCAAAAAATTATAAATCACTCTCTACTCCAATGAGATATGACATATAAAGTCCATACTAGGATTAGTCAAAATGATAAAATTAGAGAATATACACAAAGTTTATCAGCTAGATAAAAATCATAGTTTGCATGCATTAAAAGGTATCAATCTAACTATTAACAAAGGTGAAATCTTTGGTGTGATTGGTCTTTCTGGTGCAGGTAAATCAACACTTATTAGAATCATCAATATGCTTGAAACTCCAACTGAGGGCAGGGTAATTATTGATGGTGAAGATATCACTGACTACAAAGAAGTTCAGTTAAGAAAAGTAAGACAATCGATTGGAATGATCTTCCAGCAATTTAACCTGTTGTCATCTATGACTGTAGCTCAAAACGTAGCTTTCCCTCTTGAGTTAAATCCACAAAACGATAAAACGACCATAAAAGCTAAGGTTAAAGAATTGCTTGAAATGGTTGGTCTTGCAGATAAAGCTGATGTTTATCCAGCTCAGCTCTCTGGAGGTCAGAAACAGAGAGTAGGTATTGCAAGAGCTTTAGCAACAAATCCAAAGATCTTGCTGTGTGATGAGGCAACTTCAGCCTTAGATCCGAAGACAACAAGCTCAATCCTGAAGTTATTACAAGATCTTAAAAAGAAGCTCAATCTTACCATCGTAATTATTACTCATCAGTTAGAAGTAATTAAAGAGTGTTGTGACAGGGTAGCCGTTATTGACGGTGGTTTAATAAGTGAAATAGGCAAAACTATTGACGTTTTTGCAAATCCTCAAAAGGAATTGACTAAGAGATTAGTAAGTGCCGTAGTAAGAAAGGATCTGAATGACCTATTAGAATATACAACTCTTAATGTTACTTATAAGGAAGGTTCTAAAGCTTGGTTTGAAGTTTTGTTCTTAGGAGATAAAGCTGAAGATCCTGTGATCGTTGATGTTGCTGAAAAACTTGGTGTTAAGATTGGTATTATGGCAGGTCAAATCAATCATATTCAAAATGAGCCTCTAGGTGTTCTAATTATTGCTATAGAAGGCAGTGAAGACATCATAGAAAAAGCAAAAGTTGAGCTAGAAAACAGGGTATACAGAGTTAAGCTTTTAGGTTATCAGCTAAAGGAGGCAAAATAAATGGTAGAGTTTTTAACTTCTCTAGGACTGTCATCCTATGCAGCAAAGATTTCTGTACTTTTGTTTGATGGTACTATCGATACTTTCTACATGGTGTTTTTAGCAACAGCAATCTCAATCATTGTTGGTGTGCCTTTAGGAGTAATTTTACTTGTAACCTCTAAAGGCTATTTCTGGTATTCACCAGTGTTTTACTCTGTATTAGGCTCAATTGTTAATGCCTTAAGATCAATTCCATTTATTATCTTAATGGTGGCAATTATTCCTATTACCAAGTTCTTTGTAGGAACCAGCATTGGTACAACCGCAGCAATTGTACCATTGACAATTTCAACTATTCCTTTTTTAGGAAGACTAGTTGAAACCTCATTAAGAACAGTATCTTATGGTCTTATTGAAGCTGCCCAATCAATGGGAGCTAGCCCATTTAGAATCATCAGAAAAGTATTATTACCAGAGGCTCTACCTGAGCTTATTCAGAATTTTACTTTAACTGTGATTGTAATCATTGGCTGTTCTGCAATGGCTGGCACTATCGGTGGTGGCGGTTTAGGTGACATTGCAATTCGCTACGGTTATCAAAGATTCCAAGTATCTATTATGGTTCTAACTGTTATTATCTTAATTCTGATGGTGCAGTTAACCCAGCTTGTAGGTGATTACCTAAGCAAGAAAGTCGATCATAGATAGTATTTTTAATGTCAAAAATTCAGAAAGGAGAACTAGTTGTAGCTCTCCTTTTTATTGTAATTATAGCCGTTAGCTATAAGCGTTAATTCAAAAATAGTATTATTAACTTGTTGATCTTCAAAAGTAATAGGGGCATATTATTACTAACCTAACAAATCTGGTAAGAATCATTTTACGGAGAATAATATAATGAATAAGATTAAGTCACTTTTAGGTTTAGCCGCATTAACTGCAGCATCATTCTCATTTACAGCTCAGGCTAATGAGACCATCACCATTGGTGCAACTCCTGTACCACATGTTGAAATTCTTGAGTTTGTAAAACCTGTTCTTGCAAAAGAAGGTTATGATTTAAAAATTACAGAGTTCAATGACTACGTACAGCCAAATCTTGCGGTGGCAGACAATCAGTTAGACTGCAATTTCTTCCAACACCTTCCATATCTTGAGTCATTTGTAAAAGAGCGTGGTTCTGATTTGGTTAATGTAGGTGGTATTCATATTGAGCCTATGGGTATCTACTCAAGAAAGATTAAGGATTTAAAAGATCTTAAAGATGGTGCAACTGTTGCAATTCCAAATGATCCTACCAACGGTGGACGTGCACTGCTACTGTTACAGTCAGCAGGATTAATTACATTAGAAGATCCTAAGAGCGTAACTTCAACTCCACTTGACATCAAAGACAACAATAAGAATTTAAACTTCAAAGAACTTGAAGCTCCTCAGTTGCCTCGTTCTTTAGATGATACCGATATTTCAATTATCAACACCAACTATGCAATCGGTGCTAGTTTAAATCCATTAAAAGATGCCTTATTTATTGAAAATTCTGATTCACCATATGTAAACATTGTTGTAGCAAACTCAAAGACAGCTAAGAAAGCAGGTGTAAAGGCTCTTGTAAAAGCCTTAAAGTCTCCTGAAGTTAAGAAGTTTATTGAAGAGAAATACAGAGGTGCTGTTGTTGCTGCTTTCTAGAGCAATAAATAATATAAATCAGAAATGTTAACTATGACTATCAGGATAATGAACCTTTAACTCATTGTTAATCATAGCAAAGATAGCTAATTTATAAAGAAAGGCAAACTGACAGAGAGCAGGATCTCATACTTGAGGTTCTGCTCTTTTTAATGTTCATGATGATTTAAAATATTCTGAAAATATACCAGCTTGTACTGATGTTCACAAAACAGAAAATTTGAGGCTCTAAATTATTTGTAAATCAGTTGTAGCAACAGTAGTTTTTATGTATAATAAGCCATACCCCCCCCGAAGGGATAATTTTTATTCTCTAATACTCAGATTATTTAAGACAAAAGAATATAATTTGTCAGAAAGCAATATAACAACGTTAAAATAAAGAGTTTATAACTCTATATGTAATGTATTTTATGTAAAAAATCATCGATACATTTTTCACAAAGCTTAAAATATAACTTAATTAATATAATTGGAAGATTGTCATAAATGGTAAGAGAGAGCAGAGACAAATTCTTAAGAAATATACTTGCAGTTACAGGTTGTGCTGTTATCTTTGCATCTTTGTATTTCAGCTTCTCCCTGTATTCATTAAGATGGGATTCATCTCTTTTAGGTTCAACCTTCAGAACCTATCTGCTGATTCTAATACCACTATATCTTTTTATAACCGCCTACACAGGCCTTAATAAAAGTTTCATGTTAAGAAATTTCTTTAAGGAATCTTTTATTGTCTTTCAGCTTACCTGTATAGTAGTTGTTGTTCTGATACTAATACTTTTCTGGATGCATAAACTGGGTGACTCACACAGATTGGTGTTTGGATATTTCTTTGTCCTGTTTTTTACTCTGGAACTTACAACTAGATATATTGTTAAGTTTTCTCTTTCTAATGTTTTTAATAAATCAAAATTCTCAAGCAGAGTACTGGTCGTAACAGAAAACAACTGCAGAGAGACTGTAAAAACTCTGATAAAAAATTTTGACTGGACCAAGAAGATCTGCGGTGTCTGCGTTCCTGAAATAACTAGTTCCAACAAAAGAGTTAGGGGAGTTGATGCAGTATGCGTCCACTCTCAATTACTTGATTACCTGACACACAATAATGTTGATGAAATTTTTGTAACATCAGACCTTATAGAAAGTCAGAAGATGAAAGATATTCTGTCTCAGGCGGAAGAAATGGGCATTAGGGTTGATATCAGTCTTAACCTGGAACTTTTTGATTACCTTCCACGATCATTTATAAGAGTCAGCAAGTTAGGCAACATCCACTGTATTTCTGTAAGTCGTAATTTCTGTTCAAAGCGAAAGATATTTGCAAAGCACGTACTTGACTACACTGGCGGATTCGTGGGTTTCTTAATTTTCTGCATGGTGTATGTAGTTCTGGCTCCTATAATCAAACTTGATTCAAAAGGACCTGTTCTGTTCTCTCAGAATCGTGTTGGACGTAACGGCAGAATATTCAAGTGTTATAAGTTCAGATCAATGCGTTCTGATGCTGAAGAGTTAAAAAAATCTCTTATGAGCAAAAATGAGATGAACGGTCTTATGTTTAAGATGGAGAATGACCCTAGAATTACTAAAGTGGGTCATTTCATCCGCAAGACTAGTCTTGATGAGTTACCTCAGTTTATCAATGTGTTAAAAGGCGATATGAGTCTTGTTGGAACCAGACCGCCTACTGTTGATGAATACTCTAACTACGAACCTAAACATAAGGCTCGTGTTTCAATGGCACCTGGTCTTACTGGACTATGGCAAGTAAGCGGACGTAGCGATATCAAAGACTTTGATGAAGTCGTAAAACTTGATATGAAGTACATTGATAACTGGTCAGTACTACTTGATCTTAAGATCATATTTATGACAGTTTTGGTGGTTTTGTTTGGACGTGGTGCTAAATAAATTGATGTTCGATGCAAAAATATGCTTCATTGCTCTTTTTTGTATAATGTAAATATAGATTTAATGGAGTTTAATTTATGTGTGGAATTGTTGGTGCCGTGGCTAAAAGATCTGTTTCTGACATTCTTTTAGAAGGTTTATCAAGACTAGAGTACAGAGGCTATGACAGTGCTGGCATCTGTACTA
>ENA-OPNI01000264-OPNI01000264.1-human-gut-metagenome-genome-assembly--contig:-NODE-264-length-18512-cov-2.202525_pt1 | contig 18512 bp, 18 predicted proteins | sample MGYA00241538_ERZ501773 | MGnify/ENA primary metagenome ERZ501773 (study PRJEB25962, sample SAMEA2042556) | human gut metagenome | biome: human gut; feature: human-associated habitat; material: faeces...
GCAGCCAGTAAAAAATACGGTGTAGAAGAAGCGAAAAATCCAAAGACAATTATTATAGATTATGGTGGACCAAATATTGCAAAACCATTACATGTAGGACATTTACGTTCTGCTATCATTGGAGAAAGTATCAAACGTTTCGGCAAATTTATGGGACATAAAGTAATCGGAGATGCTCATTTAGGAGACTGGGGACTTCAGATGGGATTGATTATTACAGAATGTAAAAAGAGAAATCCTGACTGGGTATATTTTGATGATAACTTTGAGGGAGAATATCCAAAAGAAGCACCTTTTACAATGGCAGAGTTAGAGGAGATCTATCCATATGCTAATGCATATTCCAAAGAGCATCCAGAATATCGTGAGGAAGCACAAAATGCAACCTTCCTTTTACAGAACGGAAAACGTGGATACCATGCTTTGTGGGAGCATATATTAAATGTATCTGTAAATGATTTGAAAAAGAACTACGAAAAGCTTAATGTGGAGTTTGATCTGTGGAAAAAGGAAAGTGATGCACAGCCATATATTGCGGACATGGTAGAAGATATGAAGAAGAACGGATATGCTTATGTGAGCGATGGCGCATTAGTAGTAGATGTAAAAGAAGAAACGGACAAAAAGGAAATTCCACCATGTATGATTTTAAAATCAGATGGAGCGACTCTTTATAATACAACAGATTTAGCAACTATCGTAGAGCGTATGAAACTCTTTCAACCAGATGCAATTACTTATGTGGTAGACAAGAGACAGGAACTATATTTTGAACAGGTATTTCGTTGTGCAAAGAAAACAAAGTTGGTAGGTGATGACACAAAACTTACATTCCTTGGATTTGGTACGATGAACGGAAAAGACGGAAAGCCGTTTAAGACAAGAGAAGGCGGTGTTATGAGACTGGAGACATTGATTCAGCTCATTACAGACGCTGTTTATGACAAAGTAGCTGATCGAAATGTCTCTGAGGAAGAAGCAAAGGAAATCGCGAGAAAAGTTGGAGTGGCAGCATTAAAGTATGGTGACTTATCTAACCAGGCATCAAAAGATTATGTATTTGATATTGAGCGTTTCTCTTCGTTTGAAGGAAATACAGGTCCATATATTTTATATACAATTGTTCGTATCAAATCTATTTTGGCAAAGTATGAAGAAAAAGTCGGAACATTGCCTGAGGAGACTACCTTATTAGCGGCAGCCAGTGACAGTGAAACAGGACTAATGCTTGAACTTGCTAAGTTTAATGATATGATGGAGAACGCATTTGAAGAAAATGCACCACATAAAATGTGTCAATATATTTATGAGTTATCCAATGCATTTGCAAGATTTTATCATGAGAATAAAATTATTGCGGAAGAAGATAAGGAACGTCAGAAATCATGGATATCACTTATTTGTCTTACAAAGGGTGTATTGGAAGTTTGTGTTGATTTATTAGGTATGGAAGCACCAGACCGTATGTAAAGAAAGAGAGGGAGTTTATGAAGTTTACAAAAATGCATGGTTGCGGAAATGATTATGTATATGTCAACTGTTTTAAAGAGCAGGTCGCAGATCCTTCACAGTTAGCAATTCAGGTTAGTGACCGTCATTTTGGTATTGGATCGGATGGATTAATTTTAATCTGTCCATCCGAGCAGGCAGATTTTCGTATGCGTATGTTTAATGCAGATGGTTCGGAAGGTAAAATGTGCGGAAATGGTGTACGTTGTATTGCCAAGTATGTATATGATTATGGCTTGACAGATAAGACTACAATTTCCATTGAGACAAAAGGCGGTATCAAGTATTTGGAACTTCATGTAGAAGATGGAAAAGTGCAGACTGTAAAAGTAGATATGGGAGAACCAATTTTAAATGCAAAAGAGATTCCTGTGGATTGGAAAGCAGAAAAAATGATTGGGGAAAAAGTGACGATAGATGGACAAGAATATGAAATGACTTGTGTATCTATGGGAAATCCACATGCAGTTATGTTCGTAGGCGATACAGAACATTTCCCGTTGGAGAAAGCTGGTCCGTTATTCGAGCATCATGAAGTATTTCCGAACCGTGTGAATGCGGAGTTTGTTCAGGTGATCGACCGTCATACCGTAAAGATGCGTGTATGGGAGAGAGGAACTGGAGAGACACTGGCATGCGGAACCGGAGCATGTGCAACTGCAGTTGCATGTGTATTAAATGGAAAGACAGATGATGAGGTAACCGTAAAATTATTAGGCGGCGATCTGATCATCCGTTTTGATAGAGAGAACAATAAGGTATACATGACAGGTCCGGCCAAGGTAGTGTTTGACGGCGAGACTGACAGATTTTAGGAGGAAATGACATGTTTAAGGCAAATGAGAATTATCTGAAGCTTCCGGGAAGCTATTTATTTTCGACAGTAGCAAAGAAACAGAGAGAGTACAGTGCGGCACATCCTGATAAGAAGATTATCCGTCTGAGCATCGGAGATGTAACACAGCCGCTTGCTCCTGCTATTATTGAGAGACTGCATTCGGCTGTAGATGAGATGGCGGTAGCAGAGACATTTAAGGGCTATGCACCGGATCTTGGATATGAATTCTTAAGAAATACCATCGTAAAGAATGACTATATTGACCATGGAGTTGATATTTCTGCTGATGAGATCTTTGTAAGTGATGGTGCAAAGAGCGATTCTGCAAATATTCAGGAGATTTTTGCACCGGAAAGCAAGATTGCTGTATGTGATCCTGTTTATCCTGTTTATGTAGATTCAAATGTAATGGCAGGCAGAACCGGAACTTATGATAAAGAGACCGGACTCTGGAGCGATGTGATCTATATGCCTTGTCTGGAGGAGAATGGATTTGCACCGGAATTCCCAAAGGAGGAGCCGGACATTATCTATCTGTGTTTCCCAAATAATCCAACAGGAGCGACCATCAGCAAAGCACAGCTTCAGGAATGGGTTGACTACGCAAATAAGATCGGAGCTGTGATCATCTATGATGCAGCATACGAAGCATATATCAGTGAAGATGATGTACCACATTCTATCTACGAGTGCGAAGGTGCAAGAACCTGTGCGATTGAGCTTCGAAGCTTTTCGAAGAATGCAGGATTTACCGGAACCCGTCTTGGATTTACAGTTGTACCAAAGGATCTGAAGGATGCAAATGGTGTTGCACTTCATGGTTTATGGGCTAGAAGACATGGAACCAAGTTTAATGGTGCTCCATATATTGTTCAGGCAGCAGGAGAAGCTGTATATTCAGAAGAAGGTAAAGCACAGACAAAGGCACAGATCGCATATTATATGAACAATGCGAAGGTGATCTATGATGGATTAAAGGCAGCAGGCTATTCCGTATCCGGCGGTGTGAATGCACCATATATCTGGTTAAAGACACCGGATAAGATGACTTCATGGGAGTTCTTTGATTATCTGCTTGCAAATGCAAATGTCGTAGGTACACCGGGCTCAGGCTTTGGACCGAGTGGTGAAGGATATTTCAGACTGACAGCATTTGGTACATATGAGAATACAGTAGAAGCAATCGAGAGAATTAAAGCGTTATAATAGCGGGGTGCAATTAACTATATAATCGTGGAGGTAGCAAGATGAAAGATAATGGACTGCTGGTGCAGTATTTTAATGCAAATACACCGGCTGATCAGACATTATGGGCGAAAGCGGCAAAGGATGCAGCGACATTGAAAAAGCTCGGTGCAACTGCTGTATGGTTTCCACCTGCAACCAAAGGGGCAGCGGGAAAAGATGACAGGGGCTATGCGCCATATGATCTGTATGATTTGGGTGAATTTAATCAGAAGGGTTCGGTTGGAACCAGATATGGTACAAAGAAAGAATATCTGGAAGCAATCGATGCAATGAAGGCACAGGGAATCAATGTATATGCAGATATCGCGGTCAGACAGAAGTTAGGCGCAGATTCTGTGGAGAAGGTTACGGCAGCAGATTTTAATGCCAAGGATATTCCGCAGATGATTGGTAATAAAAAGATAGTTGGAGCCTTGTCGAAGTTCACCTTCCCGGGCAGAAAGAGCAAGTATTCCAAGTTCAAATGGAACTGGAATCATTTTGCAGGGATTGACTGGCAGCAGGATGATTTTAAGAGACGTGTCTGCGAACTGTCTGGTATGACAGAGATGGAAGCAGAGAAGAAATACAAGCTCAGCAAATATGATTATATCATAGGCAGTGAGCTTGATCTGTACAATCAGGAAGTATATGATGAATTAATGGCATGGGCGAAGTGGTATGAGAATGTGACCGGAGTGGACGGATTCCGTTTCCAGGAAGCAGAGAAGATTCCGGGATGGTTCATCAGAGACTTTGCAGAAGCTGCGTCGAATGCCGGAGAAGAAGAAAAAGAGATCTTTACGGTAGGTGACTTCTGGCACTGGAGATGTGATTATATCAATGATTATATCGCGTCTGCGGACAATCAGCCATCTATGTTTGATGTGCCGCTGCATTTCAGTTTCCATGATGCATCCGTTGCAGAAGGAGAATATGATCTGAGCCGGTTACTGGATGGTTCCATGATGATGAGTAATCCTGCAAAGGCAGTTACATTTGTAGAGAATCATGAATCACAGCCGGGCGGTGTGCTGGAATCTGCTGTAGCAGAGTGGTTTAAACCACTGGCATATGCGATCATTTTATTAAGAGAACAGGGATATCCATGTATGTTCATGGGTGATTATGAAGGCATTCCTGCGGCTAAGATCAAGTCCAGAAAGACAATCATGAACAAGCTGTTAAAGCTTCGTAAGAAATATGCATACGGAACACAGCATGACTACTTTGATCATCCGGATGTTGTTGGCTTCACCAGAGAAGGAGATACAGAGCATGAGAATTCCGGTCTGGCAGTTATTATGTCAGATGGAACCGGCGGAACAAAGCGCATGTATGTCGGAAGACAGTTTGCAGGCTGTCATTTCGCAGATGTAATGGGAAATGCAAAGTATGATATCCGTATCGATGAAGAGGGCTGCGGCGAATTTTATGTAAACCGTCAGGGAATTGCAATCTGGATCAAAAAAGATTGCAAATTATAAGAAATTGAGTTATCATATTAATACTTTAGATTGTAAAAGTGCATGAAAGTCTGAGGATGATCCGGATTTTCACAGCATAAAAGTGGCAAAGGAGTATGAGTTATGGGAAAGACAGTACATACAGAAGCAGTCCGTGATCTGTTTGAAGCAATACTGACATTGGAGACAGAGGAGGAATGTTTTAATTTCTTTGAAGATGTTTGTACGGTAAATGAATTGCTGTCCATAGCCCAGAGATTTGCGGTTGCGAAGATGTTAAAGGAAGATAATACTTATCTGGAAGTTGCCGAGAAGACCGGTGCATCGACAGCAACAATCAGCAGAGTGAACAGATCTCTTAATTATGGTAAAGATGGTTATGAACTTGTATTCAGCAGAATGAATCTGGATAAAGAAAAGAAAGATTCAGAATAACAACATATAAAACAGGAAATCCTCCGGGAATGGATCAACTTGATCCATTCCCGGAGGATTTTTGTCTTTTGCCCTACTATGCGGGAAGAAAATCCCCTATATATTTGGTATTAGGAAGCGAAGCGGGGATTAAAGGGTATTTACAAAGCGCATGAAGGCTTCTCTGCCTTCGGTGGTATTTTTGTATACACCGGAGCATTCCAGAACTTTTGAGAATACCTTGCCGATCTCGTTCTGGATGATTCCATGGATATTTTCCGGAGTAATGTCATAATTTCCAATCCATTCATCAACCCAGTCTGCATGTTTTTCGATAGCTTCATTTGCACGGATGTCCTTGTGATTTAAGATTGCATCCTCAAGCTCTGACATTTCACCTTTTAATCTTGCAGGAAGAACAGCCAGACCCATAACCTCGATCAGACCGATATTTTCCTTCTTAATATGATGATACTGGCTGTGTGGGTGGTAGAGCCCCATCGGACATTCTTCGGTTGTGATGTTGTTACGAAGTACCAGATCCAGTTCGAACAGATCTCCATGCATTCTTGCAATCGGAGTAATCGTGTTATGTGGAGTATCGTCTGTGTAAGCGTAGATATATGCAGCTTCGTCTGTGTAATTTCTCCATGCTGTCAGGATGTGATCTGCTGCATCTGCGATACGTGCAGAATCAGAACCCTGAAGACGGATAACAGACATAGGCCATTTGACGATACCGGCTGTCAGGTCTTCGTAACCAGGTAAAGTAAAGTTTGATTCATATGGAGCCTTTGCCATTGCAAATGTATAGCCGCCACCCTGAAAATGGTCATGGCTTAAAATGGAACCGCCAACGGAAGATCTGCGTTGGAGCCGGCTGTATAGTGAGGGAACAACCGGACAAAATCAAGTAGCTTTACAAACGCAGCGTGGTCAATCTTCATTGGTGTGTGGTTTGCATTAAAGATAATACAGTGCTCGTTGTAGTACACATAAGGGGAGTACTGTAAGTAATATGCCTGTCCATCTAAGGTAATAGGCATGATCCTGTGGTTCTGTCTGGCAGGATGTGAGAAATGTCCGGCATAACCTTCGTTTTCACGGCAGAGCAGACAGGCTGGATAACCGGATTTCTTTGCCTTTCCTGCTTTCGCGATATCTCTTGGGTCTTTCTCCGGCTTGGACAGGTTGATCGTAATATCGATCGGACCGTATTCCGTTTCCGTAACCCATTTTTCATCCTTTGCGATACGATCTTCACGAATATAGTTTGTAGCCTTACTGAAAGCATAATAATAATCCGTTGCTTCCTTTGGGGATACGGCATATTTATCAGCAAATATTTTCCGTACAACAGATGGAGCAGGAGTGAGCATACCCATAATCTTTGTATCGAAAAGATCACGGTTTGTGATCGTGTCATCCTCCATCAGCTTGTGCTGGTATGCATAATCTAACATATCGTTTAAGATATCAACGAGCGGACGGGATGGAATCTCAGCCGGTTCGTTGTATTCCTGAATGTCGAATAACTCTAGCAGACGGTTTGTAACATATATTTCGTCTGCAGGATCTACAAGTCCTTTGTTTAAACCATAAGTAACCAATTCTTTGATATATGTTTCTATCATAGTCATAACCTCCCATAAAATTTGTTATTATATCGTGAGCATAGCTCACTCAATGCATTCCGCAAAATCAGCATCCTTGCGAGCAAATAATTTTGCGTTCATTATATCATGTGCTTCGCGCATTCAATGCATTTCGCAAAATCAGCCCCTTGCAAGCAAGTGATTTTGCGTTCATTATATCATGTTGTCTGTTTTACAGTACCTGCATACCGCCGTATTTACGGATCTTCAGTACATGGCAGGAGCCTCCGCCAAATACGTGATCCATAGCCTGGCGATACGTTTCAACAGTATCGTTTTCTACAAATGCCTGAATAGTTCCGGCAAATCCACCGCCGTGAACACGGCTGACTCCGTGACTTCCAAGTGTGATATCACTCACAGCCAGAGCAACAGATACATTCTGAGCCTGAATATCTTTATTCGTATATACGTTCTGCAAATACTTGAAAGAAGAATCACCGGATGCTTTAACCGCTGCAAGGAATGCAGGCATATCACCCTTTGTCAGGGAAGCAACCTGAATTTCTACCCGTTTTACTTCTTCAAAATAGTGAAGGGCACGAAGCAGGTAACGGTCGCCGAGTTTGGTGCGGATGTCAGCCATGTGGTCGATAATATCCTGTTCGCTTAATTCGTTTAATACCGGTTTGCCAAGCATCTCCGCAACGGCACACATCTCGGCAGGAACTGCAGCATAGTCAGCAGTCAGATCTACATGAGAGCCCTTTGTATCAGTGATACAGAGACTGTAACCGCTCTTTGCCATATCAAAGTCGATCTTTTCAACAATAGGATCGGCTGGATCTGCAAAGTCGATATGTACAAGATTTCCGACGGAAGATGCCATCTGATCCATCAGGCCGCAAGGTTTTCCGAAGTATACATTTTCTGCATACTGGCCGATGATCGCGATCTCGATTGCAGATACGGAACCATTATTATAAAGTCCCGACAGGATGGTTCCGATGATTGTTTCGAATGCTGCAGAAGATGAAAGACCGGCACCAATCAGTACATCACTGGTGATATATGCTTTGAAGCCGCCGACAGCGTGTCCGTGTTCCTTTAATCCGGCAGCAACACCCTTGATCAGAGCCGTTGTTGTTTCTTTTTCACTTTCTACAAGAGAAAGGTCGGATGCGTCGATTGTAATGAGATCATATCCGTCTGAGATAACCTGGATCTTATCATCGGAAGTCTTTGCAACGATGGCAATCGCATCCAGATTGATAGATGCGGCAAGTACCTGACCGTGCTGATGATCAGTATGATTTCCGCCTACTTCACTTCTACCCGGAGCGGAGAAGATAGATACCTCTGTGTCTCCGAAATCTTTGATGAATTTCTGAAGAGCGGCGATATATCTGCCATTCTGATAAGCGAGCAGATGCTCATCGACATAGATATCGGTTAATAATTCATTGTACTGTTCTGATTCAAAGTCTTTTATTAATTCAGATGCATGTTTCATATGTTTATCCTCCTGATCATACATGATAATTGATGTGCTTACATCTGTACGGTGCGTAAATGTGTTTACTTGTATAGATGTGTCTGTTTTTCTAAGTCTGTTTGTTCTTTATAGTGACAGGATAACATATGTTTAGTAAAATGTCAACAACACTTTAGTAAAGATTTACTGAAAAAGTAATTGAAAAATAAAAAAAAATCTGTTACACTAGGTTAGTAAAAATATAGTAAATTTATCCAATAAATATGGAGTAAAGAGGTATATTATGACGACAATCAAGGATATTGCGAGACAGGCAAATGTGTCACCGGCTACAGTTTCAAGAATTTTGAACGATGATCCGACATTAAATGTTTTACCGGAGACAAAGGAAAGAGTCCTTCGGACAGCGAAAGAATTGCATTATACAAAGAAAAAGTCAGCCAGATTAAAGAAATCATTCCAGCTTGGGCTTGTGCTTTGGTTTTCAGCAGAGGATGAGATGAAAGATAGCTATTATCTGTCCGCAAGAAAGGGAATCGAGGATTTCTGTATCAGCCAGTCGATTGAACTGGTTCGGGTATTTCGGAATGACAGCAACTATCTGGACATGCTGCGTGGTTGTGATGGAATTATCTGCCTGGGTAAGTTTGCGCAGGAGGAAGTAAAATCATTTATAGAGATATGCAGTAATATTGTATTTCTGGATATGAGGGTGGAGCATTATAATATTACTTCTCTAACGATGGACTTTAAACAGGCAGTAAGGGATGCGCTTGATTATCTGTACCATCTGGGACATCGCAAGATTGGATTTATGGGTGGTAAAGAGTATGTGGGAAATCATGAGCTTCTGGTTGATCCAAGACTGGAAGAATACATTGCATATATGAAAGAAAAGAATCTTCCATACGAGAAATATCTGTATGAGGGAAGCTTCAATACATTCTCCGGTTATGAGATGGGTAAGGTGATCGCAACTTCTGAAGAACATCCGACAGCAATCTTTGCAGCCAGTGACGCTCTTGCAGTAGGAGCATTAAAGGCATTCAAGGAAGCGGACATGGAAGTGCCGGAGGATATATCACTTGTTGGCTTTAATAATACAGAGCTTAGTGAATATACAGTTCCTGCACTTACAACGGTAAATGCTCCGGCATATGATATGGGACAGCATGGTGCTAATCTGATCTATGCGGCATCAAACCTTAGTATCCGTACCCCGTTAAAGGCGGAGATTCCATGTAATCTGATCGTCAGGGAATCCTGTATGGAATACACAGAAAAATAAAATTATTCGTTGTAAAGTAAGTGCAACACATGAATTGTGTGTTGTACTTACTTTTTTTATGCGTTGTTTTCCCCCTCTCAACGCATGAGTTCCCATCCTTTTTCTTGGAGCGTGTCAAAGGTCGATGCGCTCCGCTATAAAAAGGATTAGTAAAATAATAGGGGGTAGAGAAAGGTGGGTTTTTATGGAATTTGAGATTGATCTGGTGAAGAAGCTGACTCCGGATCGCCCGGTGACAACGAATTTTATGCAGCTCTATGACGGACTTGATTATCGGAAGATGACAGACAAGCTGGATGTGATCTCGTGGGATTCCTAGCCGAGATTTCATAATGATTATGAGAGCTTAACAGATACATTTGCAAGAAGTGCATTTGACCATGCAGTGATGCGCTCGATGAAAAAGGATCGTCCGTTTATGCTGATGGAGAGTGCTCCGGGACTTGTGAACTGGCATGACTATAACACACTCTGTTATCTGGGCGGTTCCCCGGGAAGTGGTTTAAATGAATTGTTTGGTGTAACGATAGAGGAACTGGATACATATTATTCAAATGATAAGAATTATGTGACGTTTTCAAATAAAAAACAGGGAACTGTAAAAGATTATGCAGAACGAATCCGGGTGCAGGATGCAGAGATTCTTGGAACTTATGTGGAGGATTTCTATGCAGGGGAAGCGGCAGCAACCAGAAAACAGACCGGAGTCGGATGGGCATATTATACGGCTTGCAGACTGGATCAGGTATCAATGACAGAACTGATCAAAGAGTTGATTTTTGAAAGGTATATAGGCAGAAGCTGTATTAAAAGGAGGATGTTATGTTTATAAAAGGAATGGATATTTCCACCCTGCTGGAGGAAGAAGTCTGTGGTGCGAAGTATTATGATAATGGTGTAGAACAGGATTTATTTGCTATTTTGAAAGCATATGGTACAAATTCCGTGAGGTTAAGGCTTTGGAATGATCCATATGCGCCGGATGGTACTCTATATGGTGCAGGGATGAATGATTTGAATAAAGTGATTATTCTTGCCGGGCGTGCAAAAAAATATCAAATGGTCTGCTCTGGTCAAGCGGTAAGAAACCGGAGTTTGACCGGATCGCAAAGTATCTGAATGCAGGAATCCGTGCAGTGAGAGAGATTCAGGCGGATATTCCGATCATGATCCATCTGGACAATGGTGGCTTTAATGAGATGTATGTGGAGTGGTTCGACGAATTTACAAAGCGAGCAGAACCATTTGACATTATAGGTTTGTCTTATTATCCGTTCTGGCACGGCACGATGGAAGATTATCGTGATCGCGAGGGTAAAACGCTGGATTAGTTAAAAGGAATGGCGACAAAGCCGGAGCTTGTAGAGAAGCTGAATTATCCGATGACAAAGGAAGGACAGGCTTCATTTATGAAAGATCTTATGAAACTGATCGCAGATATTCCGGGTGGAGAAGGCTTCTATTACTGGGAACCTTCATGGATTCCGGTTTCGGGATGTGGTTGGGCGACAGAAGCAGCACTTGCATATACCGGAGAAAAAGGACCGGGAGGAAATGAGTGGGCGAATCAGACGTTGTTCGATTATGATGGAAATGCCCTGCCTGCACTTGCTGTGATCCGTGATTTTAACAGGTAAAACTGTAAATGATAAAAATATCAATTGCTTAGTAGCAAGAAAAATGATATGAAAGGTATGGAAAATTCAAGATTTCTGTTGTGGATTTAAATATAATAAAAGGCTGAATGCTCTGTACATTTTTGTGCAAGACGTTCAGCCTTTTGTTATTTCGGAACAGAAATGTCTGTTTCCGAAAAACGGTATTCATTTAGTGCAAAGGATCTATTTTGCTGGTAAGTTCGTGCTTTTATTCTTTGGTGCTGTCTTTAGCGTCCGCTATTTTTACTGCCGGTCGTTGTTCTATTTGCTTTGGTATTTTCCGTAGCTTTCGTTTTGCTGTTTGCAGTAACCTTTTCGGCAGTTTTTGCTTTCTGTGCATTCTGCTTTAATGTTTGTTCCTGAACGGAATGCATATCATCAATCAGATGTTCGATACATTTCTTCTTAACATAGACATCAACTGACAACATAGATACCATACACATATCATGAAGATAAGCGTCTGTTTCCGGATCGTACATATCGGATGCCTTATCATAGGTAGATAAAATGCTCTTGATAATATCGTTATAGTTATCAATCTCATAATTGAATAATTTGCGGTAGACCTCTTCGATATTGACCGGGGACTCGCCATTATAGCAGTCGTTGTTATTCATCGGGGCAAGAAGTGTCTGGATATCAGTGATACTTACAAAGTTCTTGAGGTAGTAAATATACAACAGCATGATCAGATGATCCTTGGAGTAACGCTTCTTGTCGGGGGGTGGGAGAAGGTTGTTTTTCGTATAATTGTTGATCATGGTCTTTGTCATGGTCTTGTCATCTTCACTTCGCTTATTAGCGTTCAGCTTATCCTCCATAAAGGTTGTTAGCTGATCCATATATAGATCGATTTCAGGTATATCATCTGGATCGATGTAACTTAGAGAAGTTGCAATCTGTAATAGTTTTTTTCTGCGAGTAATATTTTTATTCATTAGAATCTCTCCCAAACATAACCAAATCTGTATGAATTCTATAGGAAAGTCCTGTTTTCATGTAAATGATATGAAATACAGGACTTTATAACCTTAGTATTCTATTATATAGGAATAAAAACCACAACACAAGCGTTTTGCCAGAATTTTTATAAATTCAGAATTATGTTGGTATCTGTATACCTGCACGATACTGGCAATTTAGTACAGGTAAAAGTTATATAAGGCAAGACTTTATTATTCGTTGTCGTCATCATTGTCGGTATCTGGCTGTGGCAGGATTTCAAGAAGAACTCTGGATACACGTTTTTTATCTAGTTTTGTGACTTTACAGGAGATCACTCCGTCGGATGCAGTATCACCGACCGCAGGAAGGTGATCTAATAACTGAATGATATAGCCACCGATGGAATCGTAATCTTCGGATTCGATATCCAGATCCAGAGCATCGTTTAAGTCATCAAGCTTGATACCACCATCGATGCTGTAGTGTGTATCATCTATTTTTACGATGTTATTATGTTCTGCATCGTCGTATTCATCCTTGATATCGCCGATGATCTCTTCAATCAGATCTTCCATGGAGATCAGGCCGACACTGACACCGTATTCATCCAGAACGATACCGATGGAGTTGGAGCTGGATTTCATATTGGTCAGAAGATCATTTGTTTTCTGAAATTCATACACATAGAGTGGTTCACGAATAATTTTTGCAACATCAAAATTGTTAATGTCATGGGTCGCTTTATAAAAGAACAGATCTTTTACATGCAGGATGCCGATGACATTATCACGGGAATCTTTATAAACAGGAAGTCTGGTGTAAGGAACCTCCATATACTGCTTCAGCAGTTCATCATAAGAAGCAGTAACAGGAACCATGGTCACATCGGCACGGGGAATCATAATATCACGTACACGGGAATCTCCGAAGTCCACTACGTTTGTGATCATTTCCTTTTCTTTGTTCTCGATAACGCCTTCTTCCTCGCTGACATTTACCATAGTGATCAGCTCATCTTCGGTGATGGATTTGGCACTTTCGTTTGTATCCATTCGTAAGATCCAGAAAATAACATGAGAGATCTTGTTTATAATGAATACAAATGGGGTAAAGATATATACCAGAAACCGTACGACGTCCACATAAAGTATTGACATTTTAACACTGTTATTTTGGGCAAGTGTTTTCGGTGTGATCTCACCAAATAACAGGATCAAAAGGGTGAGGATTCCGGTTGCAATTCCGACTGCCTTGCTTCCAAATAAATTAGTGGTAAGTGTTGTTGCAAGAGCGGAAGCTGAAATATTCACGATGTTATTACCTATTAATATTGTGCTGATCAGTTTGTCGCTGTTAGAGATCAGTTTAAGAACTCTGGCGGCACGTTTGTTCCCATTGTCAGCCATTGAGCGCAGGGTGAATTTATTAACGGTTGTAAGAGCTGTTTCGGCAGAAGAAAAGAATGCCGACAACAGGATCAATAGAATAATTGTAAATAACTGGATAATTGTACTGGGGTGCAAAAAAGATCATCTCCTAAAAATATTTTTGCTTTTGATTGTACAGAATAGCGGAAATCTTGTCAAGAACAGAACGGCTAAGAAATGATGGTTTTACATAAACATTACACTATCCGGTAATGTTCGGAATAAATGACGGAGAAGATGCAGATACTAATGCCTGTAGATGATAATAGACAGTTATGCAGATATCATTGCCTGATATTGTTGATGTATGACCGGATCTATGAAATCTGCGAGAAAGACTGACAAATGTCAAGGAGGTAAGAACGATGAGAAGTTCAACAGAAACCTATCATGAGGTAGCAGAACGTTGCAGTGCTTATGAAAAGACATGCCATTGCAACAGCATGACCAACAAAGCGGATGGTGAAAAAAGCTGCTTAAACTGTTCCCATTTCAGCAAGGACAAACATTGTAAATTAGATCTTTATGATCCGATTGTAAAGAATCTGAAATAACAGGAAAACAGAACTGAAGGGTTCACCCCTGACCGGTCAGCCGGAAAAGACTTAGAAAATGAGCCTTTTCCGGCTTTTTCAGGCACATACGTTCTTTTCATAATTGACACATATTCAACTAATTGATATACTTTTAGATTAGAAAAATGGAAAGGTATGTGTATCGATGATAAGTGCAAATAACGTAACATTAAGATTTGGAAAGAAAGCTTTATTTGAAGATGTAAATATTAAATTTGTACCGGGTAACTGCTACGGACTGATCGGAGCAAACGGAGCCGGTAAATCAACCTTTTTGAAGATCCTTTCAGGAGAGATTGAACCATCAAAGGGCGATGTCACAATGGATGAGGGTGAGCGTCTGTCTGTATTACAGCAGGATCACTACAAGTTCGATGAATACACAGTACTCGATACTGTTATCATGGGAAACAAGCGCCTGTATGAGATCATGAAAGAAAAAGATGCGATTTATGCAAAAGAAGATTTTACAGATGAAGATGGTATCCGTGCTTCCGAACTTGAGGGTGAATTTGCGGATATGAACGGATGGGAAGCAGAATCTGATGCGGAGACTTTGTTAAATGGTCTTGGTGTGGATACAGAATATCATTATATGATGATGAAAGATCTGGACGGTGGACTGAAGGTTAAGGCACTGCTTGCGCAGGCGTTATTTGGCAATCCTGATGTTCTTCTTCTCGATGAGCCTACGAACCATCTGGATATGGATGCGATCGCATGGTTGGAGGAATTCCTGATCAACTTTGAGAATACCGTTATCGTGGTATCCCATGACCGTTATTTCTTGAATAAGGTATGTACTCAGATCGCCGATATCGATTATGCAAAGATCCAGTTATATGCCGGTAACTATGATTTCTGGTATGAGTCCAGTCAGTTGATGATCAAGCAGATGAAAGAAGCGAATAAGAAGAAGGAAGAGAAGATCAAGGAATTACAGGAATTCATTCAGAGATTCTCGGCAAATGCTTCCAAGTCCAAGCAGGCAACCTCCAGAAAGAGAGCACTGGAAAAGATTGAACTGGATGATATCAAGCCATCCAGCCGTAAATACCCATATATTGATTTCCGCCCAAAGAGAGAGATCGGAAATGAAGTATTGACCGTATCTCATATTTCAAAGACTGTAGAAGGCGAGAAGCTCTTAGATGATGTGTCGTTTACAGTAGGACATGATGATAAGATTGCATTTGTCGGACCAAATACAAAGGCAACAACCATGCTGTTCAAGATTCTTGCGGGAGAAGAAAAGCCGGATGAGGGAAGCTTTAAGTGGGGTGTTACAACTTCACAGGGTTATTTCCCGAAGGATAATACAAAGGAATTTGATAATGACCTGATCATCGTAGACTGGCTGACACAGTATTCGGAAGAAAAGGATGCAACTTATGTACGAGGCTTCCTTGGAAGAATGTTATTTGCCGGAGATGATGGAGTTAAGAAAGTTAAAGTACTTTCCGGTGGTGAGAAAGTAAGGGTAATGCTTTCAAAGATGATGATTATGGGCGCTAACGTATTAATTATGGATGAACCGACTAACCACCTTGATATGGAGTCAATCACAGCACTTAATAACGGTATGATTAAGTTCCCGGGCGTTGCACTTTTTGCATGTCGTGACCATCAGTTTGTACAGACTACTGCTAACAGAATCATGGAACTTGTCAATGGACAGCTTATTGATAAGATAACAACATACGACGAATATCTTGAAAGTGATGAAATGGCAAGAAAGAGACAATCGCTTACAACATTTACGGAAGAAGAGACAACAGAAGATTAATTATATACACAAAGAGGGATTCCGTTTTGCATAAATACACTATTTTACCCAATTACAATTACATATATGGAGCAGATGTTATTCATAACGGATACGATTTTTCTGTAATTTCAGAAAGTGATGAGATTACATTACTTTTGTTTGAACATGGCAGGGAAGAACCCGTATACAGTATACCGGTGGATAAGAGATACAAAAGAGGTGACGTTTTTACTTTTAGAATAACTGATATTCCTCTTTTAGAGTATGAGTATCTGTATATGGCGGACGGAGAGGTATTTGCCGACCCATATGCAAAGCTTTTATCGGGGCTTCCGGAGTTTGGCATAAAGGACACAACCGGACTTCAACATATTAAGGGCCTTTTGAAAAAGTTACAGTATAATTGGAAAAATGATATTAAGCCTTGTATCAATACTGAGGATATAATTTTGTATAAGCTCCATACAAGAGGATTTACTATGAGCAAATCTTCCAAAGTGAAGCATCCCGGTACATTTAAAGGAATTTCCGAGGAGATAAATTATCTTAAAAAGACAGGAATTAATGCTGTCCTTTTAATGCCGTCGTATGAATTTGAAGAATATGCTTTCAATTTTAATTACTGGGGCTATGGCAAAGGATTTTACTTTTTACCCAAAGCTGCATATTCGTCATGCTATGGTTCTTGCGTCGATTATACAGTTGAATTTAAAGATATGGTAAAAAAATTTCATAAGAACGGTATGGAAGTCTATATGGAATTTAATTTTACCGATGAAGTTGACGCCTGTATGGCAGATGATTGTATAAGATATTGGAAAGAGTCGTATCATATAGATGGAGCAAGGGTAATATGCAATGACAGAATAAGACAGGTTATAGCAGACGACCCATATCTCGTTGATATAAAACTGTTCTATGAATACTGGGATGATAATTTCAGAAACCATAACCTTTTAGAATATAATGAAGGTTTTGAAAATGTCGCAAGAAAACTGTTAAAAGGTGACGAAGGACAGCTTAAATATTTTTCTGAGTGCTTTAAGAAGAATCCGGTTCACGGTTATACCGTTAATTTTGTATGTGACAATAACGGCTTTACACTATATGACCTTGTAAGCTATGACAGAAAACATAACGAGGAAAACGGCGAAAATAACAGGGACGGGAAAGACTACAATAACAGTTGGAACTGTGGAGAAGAAGGAGATACCAAGAATAGGAAAATTTTGGCTCAGAGGCTTAGAAACAGAAAAAACGCAATGTGTTTTGTTCTTTTATCCCAGGGTATTCCGATGATTTATGCCGGGGATGAATTTGGCAACAGCCAGAATGGCAATAATAATGCCTATTGTCAGGATAATGAGACAGGCTGGTTAGACTGGAGTGCATTAAGAAAGAATCGTAAATTTTATAATTTTATATGCACACTTATTAATTTCAGACATAATCATAAAGTTCTCCATATTGAAAAAGAACTTGTCCAGAGTGATTATAAGTATTTTGGACTTCCTGATATTTCTTATCACGGAAGCAAGGCGTGGTATCCTGAGATGGAGCATTATAACAGACATCTCGGAATATTGCTTTGCGGCAGATATGCCGAAGAAAATGAAGATATCTATATAGGAATCAATCTTCATTGGGAAAAGCATATATTGGCTTTGCCCAAGATTCCGGGGAAAACATGGGAAGTTATAATCAATACCAATGATAATGAAGGTGTATTTGTGGGAGATGACAGCACAATAGAAGTGCCCCCACGTACCGTAGTTGTCATTATAAGTAAAAAAATGGTTGAAATATGTAATATATTATTATAAAATAGTAAAAGACAATTTAAGGAGGTAAACCTACTCATGGTATCAGCAGGTGATTTTAAAAACGGTATTACATTGGAGATGGATGGCAATATCTGGCAGATTATTGAATTCCAGCATGTTAACCCTGGCAAGGGAGCAGCCTTTGTAAGAACCAAATTAAAAAATATTAAGAGTGGTGGTGTTATTGAAAAGTCTTTCAGACCAACAGAGAAATTCCCACTTGCTCACATTGATAAGTCAGAATATCAGTATCTTTACTCAGACGGAGATTTCTATGTATTTATGAATACAGAGACATTTGAACAGATTAATCTTACAAAAGACAATGTAGGAGATGCTTTAAAATTCGTTAAAGAAAATGATATCTGTAAACTTAGTGCTCATCAGGGACAGATTTTTGCTGTTGAACCACCTATGTTCGTAGAGCTTGAAATTACAGAGACAGAACCTGGCGTTAAGGGTGATACAGCAACAGGCGCTA
>ENA-OPNI01000267-OPNI01000267.1-human-gut-metagenome-genome-assembly--contig:-NODE-267-length-18467-cov-2.440908_pt1 | contig 18467 bp, 10 predicted proteins | sample MGYA00241538_ERZ501773 | MGnify/ENA primary metagenome ERZ501773 (study PRJEB25962, sample SAMEA2042556) | human gut metagenome | biome: human gut; feature: human-associated habitat; material: faeces...
CTTTTTAAAATATCTTGCTTCTTATCCACAATTTCATCAACAACTGTGTATGCTTTTAACACATCTTGTGCAATTATTTGTCCTAGATTTTCATCATTTGCATATATATAAGCTAAATTCTCACCTTTTTTAACTTTATCTCCTGTTTTCTTTTCTAATATAATACCAACTGAAAAGTCTATATTATCTTCCTTTTTCTTTCTTCCTGCACCTAAATTCATTGAAGCTTTTCCTATTTCTTCTGCCAAAAGTTCTTTTACATATCCGTCTTTATCATTTACAACAGGAATTGTAAATTTCGCTTTTTCAAATTTCTCTGTATTTTCTAAATATGTAATATCCCCGCCTTGCTTTTGTATCCATTGTTCTAACTTTTTAAATGCTTTTCCACTTTGAATTTGTTCTAACATTTTTTCTTTATTTGCTTCAATATTTTCGCCTTTACTTGCAAGTTTTATCATATATGCACCAAGCGTTAATATTACCTCTTGCACATCTGATTGCATATTTCCTTTCAAAAACTCTATTGCTTCAATTACCTCTAATGAGTTTCCTATTGCCTTTCCTAATGGTTCATTCATATTTGTAATTATACATGTAGTTTCTTTTTTAGCCAACTCCCCTATTTTCTTCATAGTTTCAGCAAGTTTAGTTGCATCTTCTATGTTTTTCATAAAAGCTCCGCTTCCACATGTAACATCAAGTACTATTTTATTTGCTCCAGCGGCTATTTTTTTACTCATTATGCTAGATGCAATAAGTGGTATGCTTTCAGTTGTTGACGTAGTATCTCTTAATGCATATAGTTTCTTATCTGCTGGTGCTAAATTTAATGTTTGCCCCATTAAAGCAATCCCTATTTCTTTTACATTTTTAATAAACTGATCTACTGTAAGACTTGTATTATACCCTGGTATTGCTTCAAGTTTATCTATTGTTCCTCCTGTATATCCTAGTCCTCTTCCAGACATTTTAGCTACTGGAATATCAAGTGATGCAATTATTGGAGCTAAAATAAGTGTTACTTTATCTCCAATTCCTCCAGTGCTATGTTTATCAACAACTGTTCCTAATTCTGATAAATCTAAAATATCTCCTGAATGTGCCATTGCTAAAGTTAAATTTGTTGTTTCTTCTTCATCCATTCCATTTAAGTAAATTGCCATTGTTAGTGCAGATGCTTGATAGTCTGCAATATTTCCGTTTGTATAATTTTCAACAAAGTATTCAATTTCCTCTTTACTTAATTTTTGTTTATCTCTTTTTTTAGCTATAATCTCTAAAATATTCATTTTACACCTCATTTTACAACATATTAATTTAAATAAAATTCTTAATAAAACTTGCTCTATGTAATGGGCATGGTCCATATTCTTTTAAAGCTTTTATATGTGCAGCTGTTCCATAACCTTTATGTTTAGCAAAGCCATATTGAGAGTATATTTCATCCCATTGTCTCATTATTCTGTCCCTTGTTACCTTTGCAATTATAGAAGCACATGCTATTGAGTAGCTTATTGCATCTCCATGAATTATTGATTTATATGGTATTCCATCTGTATCAATTTTAGTTAATGCATCTACCAAAATTGCATCTGGTTTTATAATTCCTAATTCAGGTTTTTCAGCTAGCTTATTTTCCATATCTTTTATAGCTTCTGTTAATCCTTTTTTTGTTGCTTGTAAAATATTTATTTCATCAATTTCCTTTTGATTAATAATTCCTATTCCATAACTAATTGCCTCATTAGTTATCTGTTCATATAGCATTTCTCTTTTTTTCTCTGATATTTTTTTTGAATCATTAACTCCTTCTATCATAGAATTTCGTGGCATTAAGCAACAAGCTACCACAACTGGACCAGCTAATGGTCCTCTTCCCGCTTCATCAATTCCTGCAATAGCTTTTAATCCTTTTTCATTATATAACTCTTCTTCAACTTTTTTTAAATTTATTAATCTTTCTAATTCTTTTTCTTTCATTTTAATATTCCTTTTATTGTTCTAACTTTAAGCTTTCAATATTATTCATATCATAATAATTGTTGCCATCAATATGTTCAAACCCTTTTGTATAATAAACTTCTCCTTCTGTATATTCTACAATGTAATAAGAATTTGGTTCTAATTTTATTTTAGATAACTCTAATTCATTTAAATTATCTTGATTTAAAACATAATATTTTTTATTTTTTTCGTTTATATCTATTGAATTATTATTAAGAAACTCCTTTATTGTTTCGTCTTCCTGCATATCCGTAAGCTTTGTTCCAACAAGTACCTCTTCATTTTTTTCTAAAGTATAGTCAGCTGAGAGTTTCCTTACTTTTGCCTGTACTAACAATAAATCTGTTTTCAAGTCTTCTAGGCCCTCTTTGGCTGTTTGAATTCTAATAAAATATATTACTCCAAACACTATAAATGCTATTAATAAAACTAAAACTATAGTACCGGGTAAAGTTAGTCCTTTTTGATTTTTCATATTTTTCTCCTCTTATTATTTTATGTACATATTATATAAGTATTATTATTTTTTTTCAAGTCAAAACTTGTTGCCTTTTATTTTATTTTGTAGTATTATTAGCATAACTATTACTAATGAATTTAAGGAGAGTTACATGTTTGAAAAAAAGTTTGACTTCTATAGTCCCATAAATTTAAAATCATATAATTTAGATCTAATAATTCGTTATCAATTAGATATTTTAGGAAAATTAGATCCTTTTACTAAAAGGCATAGCGAAAACGTTGCAAACTTATGTTGTAGGATATGTGAATATTTAAAATGCAAAAAATCATTTACTGTTCATTGTACTATAGGTGGATATTTACATGACATTGGTAAAATGTTTATTCCTCCAGAAATTTTAAATAAACCAAGTAGATTAACAGATGAAGAATATGAGGTTATGAAAACACATACTACTCTTGGATATAATCTATGTATGGGTGATATTAGGTTACGTCCTTATGCTTTATTTGCCTTAGATCATCACGAAGCACTAAATGGTTCTGGATATCCTAATGGCATTACTAAAAAAGATATCCCTTATGGTGCTCAAATTGTGCGTGTTGCGGATGAATATGATGCGCTTGTTACAAAAAGGCAATATACTACTCACGTTAATATTTCCGAGACTTTAAAGGATCTTATAAAAGATGCTCAACCTGACCCTAGATTTATTGCCTTAGATCAACTAAATACACATGAAAAAGAAGGAAAAATAAATGGATTGATTTTAAAAAAATTATTCAAGGTTGTTATTGATGATACTTTATATGAAATTAGTTGTGTAATGGATTATGTTGAATATTTAAAAGAACAAATAAAACGTTTAGAGTTAATTCAATCTTATCAGAGAAAAGCCGATAATTCTAATAAAGAAAAAACAAAAGATTATTATCATGAAGGTATGACTCTTTTATTTCAACAAGGTGAAAATATGGAAAATTACAGTCAGATTTTAGAAGAATATAAAACAGCATTAAAAGTTCGTGAGAATGTGATTGACCAACTATATAATGAAATTAAAATTATAAAAAAATTAAGAATTTAATTAGGAGGACTGATGAAAAAAGCACTTACTATGTCAAAAAAAATACGAATTGCTGCTTTAATTGTATTAATTTTAATGTTACTTCTTGTTTTTCGTATAGCATTTATACAATTTATTCAAGGTTCTGACCTGAAGCAACAAATGTATAACCAATTAATAACTAGTCGTACTATAAGTCCAAAAAGAGGAACCATATATGACTCTACTGGCAAAGCATTAGCCATTAGTGCAGATGTTGATACTATTAGTATAGTTCCTTCTTCTATTGTAGTTTATGATAAAGCTAATGATAAAATTGATGAAGAAAAAACAAAAAACATAAAAGAAAGCCTTTCAAAAGCTCTTTCTGAAATATTTGAATTAAACTATGATGAAACATTAGAAAAGGTTTCAAGTGATTCAAATTATATTACCATTGCACGAAAAGTTGAAAAAGATAAAGTTGATAAACTAAAAGAATGGATGAAAAAAGAAGAATTTTATTCAGGAATAAATATTAGTGAAGATACTAAAAGATACTATCCTTATGATAATTTAGCTTCTTCTTTAATAGGTTTTTGTGGTACTGACAACGACGGACTAGAAGGTTTAGAAAAAGCTTGGGATGATGTATTAACAGGAACTCCTGGAAAAGTAACTACAGCTCAAGATGCAATTCAAGAATTTATTCCAGATAATAATCAAACATATATACCTGCTGAAAATGGTAGTGATATAACATTAACAATTGATGCAAATATTCAAAGTATTGTAGAAAAATATTTAAAACAAGCATGTATAGACAATAAATGTACACGTGGTGGAAATGTAATTGCAATGGACCCAAAAACTGGCGATATTTTAGCTATGGCAACATATCCTGATTATAACTTAAATACACCATTTGAAATGCCTGCTTCTGTTACGGAAAAAACTTGGAAAAGAATGACTTCTGAAGAACAATATAACACTATATACGAATTATTCCGTAACCGTGCTATATCAGACACTTATGAACCTGGTTCTGTTTTTAAAGTAATTACTGCTTCAATTGCACTAGAAGAAAATTTAGCTATTCCAGATAAAGAAGATGTATATTATTGTAAAGGTTATCAAACAGTATATGGAACAACAATAAATTGTGCATATAGAATAAAACATGGACATGAAAGTTTACGTGAAGCTTTTGCTGTTTCATGTAACCCAGCATTTATACAAATTAGTGAAAAAATAGGAGCAACAACAAGTTATAAATACTATAATGCTTATGGTTTCTTTGAAAAAACTGGAATAAATACAGTTGGCGAAGCTGATTCAATCTTCTGGAAATTAAATGACGTTGGTCCTATAGAACTTGCAACAATGTCGTTTGGTCAAAGATTTAAAATAACTCCTATTCAAATGGCAACTGCTGTTTGTGCCGTTGCAAACAATGGAGTGTTAATAAAGCCAAGAATTGTTAAAGAAATTAAAAATACTGACACTGGAGCTATTACTACAATTAATACTGCTGCAGTAAGACAAGTAATATCAAAAACAACTGCAGAGACAATGATGGATCTTTTAGAGACTGTTGTGACTGATGGTTCAGGAAAATATGCTAAAATCAAAGGTTATTCAATTGCTGGTAAAACAGGTACATCTGAGCCAGATTATAACAAAAACGAAGGATATACTGCCTCATTTGTTGCTATTAGCCCTACAGAAAACCCTGAACTTGTATTGTTGGTTACTCTTTATGATCCACAAGGACCTAAAGGCTATAGTGGAAACACAGTTGCAGCCCCTGTAGCAGCACAAATGTTAAAAGAAATTTTACCATATATGCAAATTTCAACTGATAATTCTGAAAGTACTTCTACAACAAAAACTATAACTCTTCCAAATGTAACTAATAAAACTGTTGCTGAAGCTGAAAAACTATTAAAAAATGCAGGATTCACAGTTAGCACATCTGCATCATCTACTGATATTGTTACTGAACAATATCCAACTAAAGGTTATGAGCTTGTAAAGGGTTCTATTGTTAAACTATATACCGAAACCGAAAATACCAGAGTTTCAAAACAAGTGCCTGACTTAACTGGAAAATCACTTTATCAAGTAAAAACACTGCTTAAAGAATTAAATTTAAATTATAGTGTTACAGGTTCTGGTACAGTTGTTAGTCAAGAACCTATAGCAAATACTTCTGTTGAAGAAGGTACAATAATTAAAGTAACATTAGGAAAATAAAATAAAATCAGCTAAATTTATAATTTAGCTGATTTTATTTTATCCATTAAATATTTCGTCAAATTCTTCACCATCAATTTTTTCTTTTTCAAGAAGTACTGTTGCAACACTTGTCAATTTATCCATATTTGCTTTTAAAATTTCTTCTGCTTTTTTATAAGCAAAATCTATAATACTTTTTACTTCTTCATCAATCAAGTTAGCTGTTTCCTCTGAATATTCTTTTGCTTGTGCAAAATCTCTTCCTAAGAATACCTCTTCTTGACTTGAACCTAATGTAATTGTACCTATTCTTTCACTCATACCATATTTAGTAACCATACTTCTAGCAATTTGTGTTGCTCTTTCAATATCATTACTTGCACCTGTTGAAATATCATTTAATACTAATTGCTCTGCAACTCTACCACCTAATAATGATACTATATTTTCAACCATTTCTGTTCTTGACATAAATGATTTATCTTCTGTTGGACGATACATTGTATATCCACCAGCCATTCCTCTTGGTACAATAGAAATTTGATGAACTGGATCTTGTGTTGGTAAGAATTTGCTTACTACTGCATGACCTGCTTCATGGAATGCTACTAGTTTGTTTTCTTTTTCGCTTCTTACTCTACTCTTCTTTTCTGGTCCCATTGTAACTTTTACCATTGCGTCTTCAACTTCTTGCATTCCTATTTCTAGTAAGTTTCTTCTTGCAGCTAATAAAGCTGCCTCATTTAAAACATTCTCTAAATCTGCTCCAGAAAATCCTGAAGTGTTTTTTGCAATTGTTCTTAAATCTACGTCAGCAGCTAATTTTTTCTTTCTGCTGTGTACTTCTAATATTTGTTCTCTTGCTTTTACATCTGGATTTGATACAACAATTTGTCTGTCAAATCTTCCTGGTCTTAGTAAAGCTTTATCTAGTATGTCTGGTCTGTTTGTTGCTGCTAAAACTATAACACCTTCATTTGCTGAGAATCCATCCATTTCAACTAATAATTGATTTAATGTTTGTTCTCTTTCATCATGTCCTCCACCTAAGCCTGCACCTCTTTGACGTCCAACAGCGTCAATTTCATCTATAAATATAATACATGGAGCTTTTTTCTTTGCTTCTTCAAATAGATCCCTAACTCTTGATGCACCAACACCAACAAACATTTCTACGAAGTCAGAACCACTTATAAAGAAAAATGGAACTCCTGCTTCTCCCGCAACTGCTTTTGCTAATAATGTTTTACCTGTTCCTGGGTGACCAACTAATAATACACCTTTTGGTATTCTAGCACCCATTTCTGTAAATTTTCTAGGATTCTTTAAGAATTCTACAATTTCTTCTAATTCTTCTTTTTCTTCATCTACACCAGCAACATCATCAAATGTTACTCTGTTTTTATCTGAAGGGTTTATCATTCTTGCACGGCTTTTTCCAAATGACATTGTTTTTCCATTGCCATTTCCTCCAGCACCACCTTGAATTCCACCCATAAGGAAGAACCAAAAAATAAAGAATATAATAAGTAATCCGAAAGGAGTTAATAAACTAAAAACTACCATCCATATTGATTCTGATTTTTCTGTTACTTTTACAGTTCCAGCTTTCATACTTTCTCTTAAACTATTCATTAAGTTTTCTACACTTGGAATATTAACTTCTTTTGAAAAGTTCTCGTTTTTTAATTTAACTTCTGCTTTTCCTCCATCTGATGCTAATGTAATTTCTTTTACTTCTCCTGCTTCAATTTTAGAAATAAGTTCTGAATATGCCAATTTATTGTCTGTATTTTCCATTATAGAACTAATAAGAACTATTAATATTACAGCTATAATTAGCCACATTGCTAATGTTTTTATACTGTTTTTCAAATTTGCTCCTCCTCTTTTACGTTTTTTAACAATTTAGACTATAACACACTAATTTTTAAAATTCAAGTACTTTCACAAAACTTTCATTTAGCAAACAAGCCCGTATCAACGGTTTGCTTACGGAAGGTTCATTTTACCCATAAAAAAAATTTTACCTTTTTTTACAAAAACTTTTACATTTTTATTTGGAGTTAAATATTTATTACCAATATTATTCTCACAAAGTTTAATTATATCTTCTATATGTATCTTTCCAATTCCTTGAACATTGCCATTTACCTTGTTAATAGTATATATAATTATTTTAGATTTTATAACTTTATTAAGTTCATTAAATTTATGTAATTCTAACACAATTTCATTTAAATTTTCCCCAATTTTTAATTCTTCATACTTTTTACTTATAATTTCTTCAAAATAATCTTCTTCTTCTCTTGCTAAATCTGAAAGTCTATTTATTCCTTCTAATATATTGGGATTAAATTCTTTTTTCAAAAACGGAATTAATTCATTTCTTACTTTATTTCTATTATATATGTTTTCAAAATTTGTTTTATCAATTCTAGGGTTTAAGTTTTGCTCTTCGCAATATTTTTCAATATCTTTTCTTTCACATTCTCTTATTGGTCTTATGTATTCTAAGTTATCCTCAGTTCTTTTTATTTCTATCCCCTTTAGCCCTGAAATTCCTGTTCCTCTTAATAAATTTAGCATAACTGTTTCAACATTATCGTTTAAATTATGTGCTGTTGCAATTTTATTAGCATTTTCTTTTTTTGCAACTTCTTTGAAAAAATCATAGCGAATTTTTCTCCCCATTTCTTCTGTTCCTAGCTTTTGCTCTTTTGCTAATTTTTCAACTTCTGCTTTTTTCACATAACATTTTATATTTTTATTTTTACAATAATCTTTTACGTATTCTGTTTCTTCATCTGCTTCTTTTCTTATTTTATGATTAATATGTGCCACAATTATTTCTATATTTAGTTTATCTTTTAAACAATACAAAGAATCTAGTAGACACATTGAGTCAGGTCCACCAGATACTCCTATAACGATTTTATCTCCTTTTTGTATTAAATTATATTTGTTAATTGTACCTAATATTTTATTTAACATTTTTCACCTTTCTCAAACTGTGCAATATAATAATTTTCGTAGTGAATGCTGTGGGGACCGACAAGCTAGGAGATGTTGCTCAATTTGAAATAGCACAAATTTTACAATTTACTCTCTATACTTATCAAGATTAGCAAATTTAGTGTAATTTCCAAGCCATAAAAGTTCAACTGTTCCAGTAGAACCAGCTCTGTGCTTTGCTAATATAACTTCAGCAATATTTTTCTTTTCTGAATCAGGATTATAGTAATCATCACGATATAAGAACATAACTATATCAGCATCTTGCTCTATAGCTCCAGATTCACGTAAGTCTGAAAGCATTGGTCTATGGTCTGGTCTTTGTTCTACAGATCTTGAAAGTTGTGATAATGCTATAACAGGCACATTTATTTCTTTTGCTAATATTTTTAAAGAACGGCTTATTTCAGAAATTTCTTGTTCACGGCTTCCACCTTTTCTGTTACTTCCTTGTACTAATTGAATATAGTCAATTACAACCATTCCAATATTTTTTTCTAGCTTCATTTTTCTACATTTAGCACGTATTTCCATTACTGAAATACCAGGTGTATCATCTATAAATATTTGCGCTTGAGACAAATTTCCTGATGCTTCAGCTAGCTTTTGCCAATCATCATCTTCTACTTTACCTGTTCTTACTTTATTACTGTCGACCATCGCCTCACTACATAAAATACGGTTTGTCATTTGTTCTTTTGACATTTCCAAACTAAATATAGCAACTGGTGTATTATACCTAACAGCTGCATTTGTCGCTAGGTTTAATGCAAATGCTGATTTTCCCATAGCAGGTCTGGCAGCTACAATAACTAAGTCAGATTTATGAAGTCCTGCGGTTATAAAGTCTAAATCTGCGAATCCTGTAGGTACTCCAGTTATGTGTTGTTTTTGATTATATAGTTGTTCTAATTGTGTAAATGAATCTACTAAAATATCTTTAATTGCAGAATATCCTTTTTGATTTCTATTTTGTATAACATCAAATATTTTTCTTTCTGCAGTATCTAATATATCTTCAACATCTTGTGTTTGATCATACCCTAAACTAATTAAATCATTTGCAGTTTTTATAAGTGCTCTTAATGCTGATTTTTCTTCTACAATTTTAATATATTGCTCTACATTGGCTGTAGTAGGAACCTTATCTGGAAGCTCTGCAATATATTCAAGTCCACCAACAGCTTCTAACTGTTTCATAGATTGAAGCTCTGTTTTCAAAGTTATAATATCTACTGGTTCTGCACGATTGTATAAATTTAAAATAGCTTCATAAATTATTTTATTATCTTCACGATAAAAATCCTCAGACTTTAAGGTTTCTACTGCAGACATAATTGCATCTTTGTCTGTTAGCATACTTCCTATTACAGCTTGTTCTGCTTCTATATCGTGTGGTGGAATTTTACCTAGCTCCATTTTTCTGCTCCCTTCTTACAAATGAATTCTGACAACGCAAGATGCCAATAACTTTCTAGAATTTGGAAAAGAATTGGTATATTGGAAGGAAAAAAGTATTAAAAAGGCAAGGGCGCAACCTCTTGGTTGTAACCGCGTTTTTAATGCTTTTTGACACAGCAAGATGCCAATTATTTTTCAAATTTAAAGTACTTGGACTTTAAGAGAACCCATAACTCCCTCAAAAAGTTTAACACTCACTGTACTTACTCCCAACACTTTAATTGGTTCTTTTAAATCAATTTTCTTTTTATCTATTTCTATTTTATATTGTTCTTTTAAATTTTCTGCAATTTCTTTAGCTGTAATTGAACCAAATATTTTTTGATTCTCTCCAGATTTTACAGAAATTTTTAAAGTAATATTTTTTAGCTTTTCTGCTATTTCTTGTGCTTTTTCTTTTTCAACTGATTTTTTATATTGGTTTGAGTCTTGTTTTGCTTTTAATTTACTCATATTTTCAGCATTTGCTTCAATTCCCATTTTTTTAGGTAATAAGAAATTTCTTGCATATCCATCACTAGCATTTATTACTTCATCTTTTTTTCCTACACCTTTTATATCTTGTAATAAAATTACTTTCATTTATTTTTCTCCTTTCAATTTGTAATTATTTCATTTAATTTCAAAAAGTTTTTACTCCATTTTGAAATTAATTAGCTGTTTCAGAAAAATATTCATTTATTTTCTCAATAAGAAGATTTTTAACTTCTTCAATACTCATTCCTTCAACTTGTGCACCAGCTAAGGTAATATGACCTCCGCCTCCAAGTTTTTCTAGTATAATTTGAACATTTATATCTCCAATAGAACGTCCACTAATACATACTTTATCTCCTAATTTTCCTATTACAAATGATGCAGTAATATCACTAATTGTTAATAATTCATCTGCTGCCTTAGCACATATTATATTTGCATCTTTGTCTTCTTCTTCATATACAGAAATACCTATTGTTCCATTGGTAATTTGTGCATTATCAATTATTTTAGAAATCTTTGTATATGTTTTTAAGTCACTTTGGAACCATTTTTTTACTTTTATTATATCTATTCCACGTTTTTTCAAATAAGCTGCTGCTTCAAAGGTTCTTACTCCTGTCTTAAAAGTAAAGTTCTTTGTATCCATCATAATTCCTGCATATAAAGCTTCTGCTTCAATTGTTGTTAAATCTGGTTCTTTAGTTGCATATTCTAATATTTCTGTAACAAGTTCACAGGTTGATGAAGCATATACTTCATGGAATGAAAGAATTGCTTCTTCAATAAAGTCTGGACTTTTTCTGTGGTGATCAATTATTGCAATTTTACTTGTTTCTTCTAGCAATTCAGGTACTTCAACATAACTTCTTTTATGTGTATCAACAATTATAAGTAATGTTTCAGGTGTTATTTTAGATAATGCTTCTGATTTATTAATAATAGATTCTTGATATTCTTTTTCTTGTTTTGCTGATTCCATGAAATTTTCTAAACTAATTCCTGTAGAATTGTTTATAATATAACATTCAACATCAAGACTTTTTGCTAGTCTGTATATTCCCATGCTTGCGCCCATTGAGTCTATATCTCCATTTGTGTGACCCATTACCATTACATTTTTAGCCTCTTGCATTAGCTCTTCTAGTGCATGTGATACTATTCTAGCTTTTACTTTTGTTCTTTTTTCAAGCTCTTGAGTTCTTCCACCAAAAAATTGATATTTTTCATTTTCTCTAACAACAGTTTGGTCTCCACCTCTTCCAAGTACAATGTCTAATCCTGCCTGTGCAGATTTATATTTTTCGTAGTTAGACTCTCCTTCTGTTGAAATTGAAATACTTAATGTTATTTGTACTTTATTTGATAATTCTAATTCTTTAATTGTATCTAATATATTAAATTTCTTTTCTTTAAGTTTTTCTAGGTATTGTTGTTCAAATATACATACAAATGTATCTCTCTCTGATTTAACAACTAATCCTTTAAATTCTGCTGCCCATTCATAAATTGTTTTTTCGATTTGCGCAGTTAGTACAGGTTTTTCTTCATCATTAATTCTTTGATTAACTTCTTCAAAGTTATCTATCATAATTATTCCAACGCAAATTTGAGAATTATGATATTTCTTTTCTAGCTCTAAAGTTTTAGTTTCATCTAAAAAATACATTGTGCACATATATTCATCTTTAGATTTTGTATATTTTCCCAATATCTCATAAATTTTGTTGCCTATTTCCAATTCTTTATGAATACTTTTTTCTGAGTCTTCCTCATTATTTTCTATTTCAAGTTTTATTTCTTTTAATAAATCTCTCAAAATATTATTTATATCTACATTTGCAAATTCTTGTACAAATTTACTACTTTTCCAAACCATGTTTCCATTTGTTTCAATTATAACTAATGGAAAAGGAGAATTCTTTACTGTATCTTTTGCTAATTTATCCACATTTAGTGTTAAATCTTGTAAATGGTCTGAAAGTTCCGTTCTTCTTTTTTGGTTACTCCAGTATGTATATACAAGTATTAATATATATAACACTACTGAAGGTGTAAAATATCTTATATCTAATATGCATATTACAATTAAAAGTATAGCAATTAGAACTAAATATATTTTAGTTCTTGATATTAACCCTTCAAATATTTTTTTACTATTATTATTTTTCATAAAATAAGCTCCTCTTTTACGTATACTATTTTACTATTTTTACGCGTTTTTGTCAATTTTATTAGCTTAAAACAGGGCAAAAAAGAATATAGAGAGAGCTATTTAGCTCTCTCTATATTTTAAAAGCCAATTTTCTTTAAAGCTTCGATTCTTCTTCGCTTTTCTCCTTCATCTTTTCCAAGAACTTTAACAATAACCTCCCCATAGTGTAATTCTATTGCCTATTCCCATATCTTCCGGCTAACCACAACATAAACCACAAAAGAACAAACCGCTCTAATCCGTGGTTTGTTCTTTTTTTATTGTTTTATACTATTCAGCACTTGTTGTTTCTTCTTCAGGTTCTTCTTCATTTTGTTCTGTATTAATATGTGTATTTTTATAAACAGGTAATCCTGTTCCTGCAGGTATTAGTTTACCAATAATAACGTTTTCTTTTAATCCAATTAAGTCATCAACTTTACCTTTAACAGCAGCTTCTGTTAATACTCTTGTTGTTTCTTGGAATGAAGCAGCTGATAAGAAGCTTTCTGTTGCTAGAGATGCTTTTGTGATTCCTAGTAATATACGTTTTCCTGTTGCAGGACGTTTTCCTTCTGCTTCAACTAATGCATTCTTGTCCTCAAATTCATGTATATCAACTAATGATCCAGCAAACATGTCTGTGTCTCCATTATCTTCTACTCTTACCTTTTTAAGCATTTGTCTACCAATTACTTCAATGTGTTTATCGTTGATATCAACACCTTGGTTACGGTAAACTTTTTGAACTTCTTGAATTAAGTATTCATATACTCCTTCAGGTCCTTTAATTGCTAATATTTCAGCTGGGTTTAAAGCACCTTCTATTAATGGATCTCCTGCTTTTACTTCATCTCCGTCTTTTACACGTAATTTAGATCTAAATGGTATTGCATAAGTTTTTGAATCATCTTTAGACGTAATAACAATTTCTTTCTTCTTTTTATCTTCAACAATTTTAACTTTACCATCTATTTCTGTCATTACTGCTAATCCCTTTGGTTTACGAGCTTCAAATAGCTCCTCAACTCTAGGAAGACCTTGTGTAATATCGGCAACACCAGCAACACCACCAGAGTGAATAGTTCTCATTGTAAGCTGAGTACCAGGCTCACCAATTGATTGAGCTGCAATAATACCAACAGATTCACCAATGTTAACTTCATCACGAGTTGCCAATCCCATACCATAACATTTACGGCAAACACCATGTTTTGTACGGCATCCTAATACTGAACGAACTTTTACTGTTTCAATTCCTGCTGCAACAATTTTCTCAGCAATTTTATCTGTAATCATTGTATTTGTATCAACAATTAATTCTTTTGTTTCAGGATTAATTATATCTTCTAATGGGTATCTACCAACTAGTCTTTCATCCATTTTTTCAACAATTTGGTTTCCATCTTTAATATCAAATACTGTAAGACCTTCATGTGTTCCACAGTCATCTTCACGAACTATAATGTCTTGAGAAACATCAACAAGTCTTCTTGTTAAGTAACCAGAGTCAGCTGTTCTTAAAGCTGTATCTGCTAAACCTTTTCTAGCACCGTGTGCAGAAATAAAGTATTCTAGTGCATCTAGACCCTCACGGAATGAAGATGTAATAGGAATTTCTACTGTTTTACCAGTTGTACTAGCCATAAGACCACGCATACCAGCAATTTGTCTTAATTGGTTAATGTTACCTCTGGCTCCAGATTGACTCATCATATATACTGGGTTTAAGTCATCAAAGTTACTTTTCATTGCTTCTGTAACTTCATCTGTTGCTTTTTCCCATATTTTAATAACTGAGTTATATCTTTCATCCTCTGTTATTAAACCACGTTTATATTGTTTTAATACGTTATTTACTTGCTCATTTGCTTCAGCAAGAATTTTCTTTTTAGCCTCTGGTACTTTAACATCATCAACTGAAACTGTAATACCAGCTGTTGTAGAATGTTTGAAACCAGTTGCTTTAATATAGTCTAGTAATTCTGCTGTTGCACTTAAACCATTTGCATTTATTGATTTTGCAATAATTTTTCCTAAGTTTTTCTTAGATACTGCAAAGTTAAGTTCTGGTTCAAATAAGTTTTCTGGTTTTGTTCTATCTACAAATCCTAAGTTTTGTGGAATTCCTTCATTGTAAATTAATCTACCAACTGTTGTTTGAACTTTTCTTGTTTCTAATTTACCATCTATTTCTTTTTGAATTCTTACATATATTTTAGCATGTAAACCTAAATCATGGTTAAAATATGCTATTTTAGCTTCTTCTGGTGATGAGAAGTAATTTCCTTCTCCTTCTTCACCAGGAACATCCATTGTTAAGTAGTAAGCACCTAAAATCATATCTTGTGTAGGTACTGTTACTGGCTTACCATCTTGTGGTTTTAAAAGGTTATTTACTGAAAGCATTAAGTATCTTGCTTCTGCTTGTGCTTCTGGTGATAATGGTAAGTGAATAGCCATCTGGTCACCGTCGAAGTCAGCGTTGAAAGCTGTACATACTAATGGGTGTAATTTTATAGCTCTACCCTCTACTAAAACTGGTTCAAATGCTTGAATACCAAGTCTATGTAATGTAGGAGCACGGTTTAACATAACCGGATGTTCTTTCATTTTTTCTTCAACAATATCCCATACTCTTGGATCTTTATTATCAATCATCTTCTTAGCAGCTTTAATATTAGATGCTAATTCTTTTGTAACTAAACCATTTATAACATGTGGTTTAAATAATTCAAGAGCCATATCTTTTGGAATACCACATTGATACATCTTAAGAGATGGACCAACAACAATAACTGAACGTCCTGAATAGTCAACACGTTTACCAAGTAAGTTTTGACGGAAACGACCTTGTTTACCTTTTAACATATTTGATAAAGACTTTAGTGGTCTATTACCAGCACCTGTTATATTTCTTCCTCTTCTACCATTATCAAATAAAGCATCTACAGCTTCTTGAAGCATACGTTTTTCATTTTGAATAATTATAGAAGGCGCACCTAATTCCATTAACTTTTTAAGTCTGTTATTACGATTTATAACTCTTCTATATAAATCATTTAAATCAGAAGTCGCGAATCTTCCACCATCAAGTTGTAACATTGGTCTTAAATCAGGTGGAATTACAGGAAGAGCATCTAAAATCATCCAAGATGGTTGATTACCTGACTCTAAAAATGCATTTAATACATCAAGTCTTTTAATTAACCTAACTCTTTTTTGACTAGCTGAATCTTTAATAGCTGCTATTTCTTCCTTAATATTTTCTACTTCTTTTTCAATATCAACTTGTAAAAGTAATTCTTTTATAGCTTCAGCGCCCATACCAACTCTAAATGAGTTACCATATTTTTCATAATAAGCTCTATATTCTTTATCAGAAATAGTTTGTTTCTTTTCAAGTGGTGCACTTCCTGGATCCAAAACAACATATGATACAAAGTATAATACTTCTTCTAGATCTCTTGGTGACATATCAAGAACAAGTCCCATTCTTGAAGGCACACCCTTAAAGAACCAAATGTGGGAAACAGGAGTTGCAAGTTCAATGTGTCCCATTCTCTCACGACGTACCTTAGCACGTGTAACTTCAACTCCACATTTATCACAAACGATATTTTTATATCTTAATCTTTTATATTTTCCACAAGAGCATTCAAAATCTTTTGTAGGTCCAAAAATCTTTTCACAAAACAACCCATCTCTTTCTGGTTTTAAAGTACGATAGTTGATTGTTTCTGCTTTTTTAACCTCTCCATATGACCAAGCTCTTATTTTTTCAGGAGATGCGATGGAAATTCTTATTCCCTCAAAATCATTTACATCCATTATTCAATCTCCCCTTTCTCATAAGCATCAATGAAATCTTGTTCAATTTCTTCATCACTCAATGCTTCATCTTCAAATTCATCCAACTCTTCAGCTACGGTTTCTTCTGTCGCACTAACTTCATCATCTGATAAATTCAAATCAATTATTTTATCTTCTTCGTTTTCTGGAAGACCAGTATTAGTCTCTTTTTCTTCAAGTTCTTTTAATTCGTGGAACTTATCATCTTGACCAAGTACTGTTATGTCAAGTCCTAAAGCTTGGAATTCTTTAATTAATACTTTAAAGCTTTCTGGAACACCAGATTTAGGTATTGGTTCACCTTTAACTAAAGCCTCATATACTTTAACACGGCCAACAACATCATCTGATTTAACAGTCATCATTTCTTGTAAAACATTAGCAGCACCATAAGCATATAATGCCCAAACTTCCATTTCACCAAATCTCTGACCACCAAATTGAGCCTTTCCGCCAAGTGGTTGTTGTGTAACTGTACTGTATGGTCCAGTTGAACGAGCGTGTAACTTATCATCAACCATATGGTGAAGCTTGATCATATACATTACACCAACGCTTATTCTATTATCATAAGGTTCACCTGTTCTACCATTATATAAAACAGTCTTACCATCTTCATCTAATCCAGCTTCTTTCAAAGCATCAATTATTTCGCCTCTAGTTGCACCTTCAAATACAGGAGTTGAAACATAAATATTTAATTTTTCAGCAGCTGCACCTAAATGCATTTCTAGAATTTGTCCAAGGATCATACGTGATGGAACTCCTAGTGGATTAAGAAGGATATCAACTGGTGTACCATCAGCTAAGTATGGCATATCTTCTTCCGGTAATATCAATGATATAACACCCTTATTACCGTGTCTTCCAGCCATCTTATCACCAACTTGGATTTTTCTCTTTTGCGCTATATAAACACGAACTATCTTAAATACTCCTGGAGGTAATTCATCAGTATCTTCTTTTGTAAATACTTTAACATCATGAACAATACCTTCTCCTCCGTGTGGAACTCTAAGTGAAGTATCACGAACTTCTCTTGTTTTTTCACCAAATATAGCGTGTAATAATTTTTCTTCACTTGTAAGTTCAGCCATTCCTTTAGGAGTTACTTTTCCTACTAGAATATCATCATCTTTTACTTCAGTACCAATTCTAATGATACCATTTTCATCAAGGTTACGTCTAGCATCTTCACCAACATTCGGAATATCTCTTGTAAACTCTTCTGGTCCAAGTTTAGTATCACGACACTCTATTTGATAACTTTCAATATGTATTGATGTATAAACATCATCTTTTACTAATCTTTCGTTTAGAATAACAGCATCTTCATAGTTATAGCCATCATAGTTCATAAATGCAACTGTAACATTTTTACCAAGTGCAAGTTCACCTTTATTAGTACTTGGGCCATCACCTATTACTTGTCCTCTTCTAACACTATCACCAACTCTTACAATTGGTTTTTGATGATAACAAGTACCATTATTAGATCTTTCAAATCCATTCAACCAATAAGTTTCTGAGTTGCCACTCATATTTTTAATTATAATTTTCTTTCCATCAACATAGTCAACAATACCATCAGTATTTGATATTACAACTGTTCCAGAATCACGAGCTGCGATTGCTTCAACACCAGTTCCAACTCTTGGAGCTTCTGTTGTAATAAGTGGTAATGCTTGACGTTGCATGTTTGCACCCATTAGAGA
>ENA-OPNI01000283-OPNI01000283.1-human-gut-metagenome-genome-assembly--contig:-NODE-283-length-17990-cov-3.361918_pt1 | contig 17990 bp, 15 predicted proteins | sample MGYA00241538_ERZ501773 | MGnify/ENA primary metagenome ERZ501773 (study PRJEB25962, sample SAMEA2042556) | human gut metagenome | biome: human gut; feature: human-associated habitat; material: faeces...
CCAACTTAATACTTGTTTTTTAATATAAATATTTATACTAATTTATATTATTATTTATATTCTTGTTATATTAATTCTTTATATTATATTATTATATTATGTTAGACAAAAAATATAAATCTTATTCAAAATAAAAAGACTAGTTATATTTCAAACTAATCTCATCAATAAATTGTAATTTGTAGTTATAATATCATTCTAAATACAAATGCTAATACAATAGCAATTAACAAACTATATATGCTATTTTTTGGATTTTTATATAATACAACTATTGTTCCTAAAAATAGAATTGTATCTATAATGCTTTTAAAATCAAAATACCACATTCCTATTCCAAATGAAAACAACATCATTACAGCAAGTATTCCACTACATATAATTATAGATATTTTATTATTGCTTTTTGCATACCAACAAATAAAAGCCAGTATAGGTGTTATTAAAGTTATTATATACCATATCATCATATAACTTTTAGGATTAAAACCACTAAATAATACAGTATATAAATGATAACTGATTGTCATACCCAAGAAAAATAAAAATACATTTAAACTCGCTCTTAAAGGTGTCTTGCTAAATACAGAAATTGTAGTGGCTAAAAAAATCCATATTCCAAAATATGAAAAAACATTTCCTAAATCTAATATTCCAATAAAGTGTTGCCACCATATTTCATCATTGATAGAAAGATTATCTAACCATTTAGAAAATAAACCTAATATTATTCCTAGCAAGAATATTAAAATAGTATTTACAATCTTACTTTTCATTGTTGTATTTTCATCAGGAACTCTTATTTTATTTAAAAATTCTTTCATATACACTCCATTCTAAAAATTGTAATTTATTGCTATAATTATTTTGTTACTTCAACTTCTATTTTTCCATCTTTTGTTAAGTTAATAACTTTTAAATTATACTTTAGTCCTTCTGGTTTTGTACTAAAAGTAGATTCGCCTAATTCATAAATTCCATTATATGATATTCCATCTACTACAAATGTATATGGAACAGGAATAGAAAAACTAACTGTAGTATCTTCTCAATGTTCTGGAATTTCCCATTTAATATTCTTTGTTATTTCAAAATAATCATTTGTGTTTTTTATATTTGTTTTAGTAAGAGAATTAATTCAAACTCTTTCTTTTAAACTTATCTCTGTTACTTCTTTGGTATTTTATATTTCCTGTTTTATATATTCAATATTAAATCTATCTAAATCATTTATTTTAATTCTACGTTCTTCAAGCGAAACTTTTAATCCCTCTTGATAATTATTTGGAGCATAAATTACCTTTATATATGTGCTTTTTATACAAGGTAAATAATAAATATATTTATCATCTCTATAAATTTCTTCTAATGCTGTATCACAAGCAAAATCTTTAATATCTTTACTTGTATCTACAATAACAAATTCTTCAGTTAAGTTATTTTTAGTATTATTATAAATAGTCATATTAAATAATTTTATAATTATTCCATCTTTATAACCCATTGGATAACCATCTACTGAATATAGACTATGAACTTTTGATATAGAATAAGTTAATGATTTCCATTCTATTGTTCCACCATCTTTTAACACGCTTCTTATAGGAAATAATAGAATAACTAATACTATCGCTATAACTATTATAATTATTTTCTTTTTCATAAAAATTCTCACTCCTCCATTTCAACAACTTACTATTTATCTGTCGCTTCTATATATAATTGTACCATAATTTCAACATATTTTGAAACTAAATTTAAACATCCAAGATTTATCCAACATTTCCAGTATATATCCAACAGTTGGAAGTAAAATAAAACCTCGCAAACCTTTTAATTAATTGATTTAAATAAAAAGTATGGTAGAATTCTTCCATATTTTTAACACAATTTTGCAAGTGCAAAATAAGAAATGATAGCACAACTATTCCTATATTTATATAGAATGAATTAGGGCAGTGCTATCACTCCCTTTATCCTGCTTAATAATTATTATCATTTTTTTATAAATTATTTCTATATTTAGCATATCAAAATCCTCCCCCCACGGTCAAGTAATATGGACATCATCATTTGATTTTTTTCCAATTTTTTTTACTTTATAATAACAAATAATTACTTTATAATAACAAATAAAAAATCACTCTATTTGAGTGATTTTATCTATCATTTTTTATAACAATTTCATAAGTTCTTCTTGAAATTCTGTTTCTGTAATTTCTCCTTTTTCTCTCTTTTCCCTTAATTCTTTTATTTTTTGTTCTTTTGTTTTGACAACTACGTCAACATTATCTCCAACATTAATTGTTTTTTCTTTTTCAGGTGTAATCCACTCCCAGTCAGAAATAAACATAGTAATAATAAGAAATAAAGTCGCAATAGAAAACAAATTCATTATAACTGAAATAACAAGTGCTGTCATATAATAGCCATATCTTGCCCTAAATAACTTTCCATTATTCCAAATTGCCATTATAAGTAGAACTGCAACTGCAATTAAAGCAAATATTGTTATAAAATCAAAAACAAGATAAAAAACAGGGGTTCTTGCTTTTGGATTCATAAACCACATAACAATATCATAGATTTGCCAGCCAATACTTGCAAAATTGAAAATTATTGAAAATATAATTAAAATCTTTTTTGTTTTATTCATATTAATTCCTTTTGAAATTTAAACAATTCTAACACTTGTCTAAAATTAAGTCAAATTATTTTGTAGTTCTCAATATTTATTATATACTTTAATTATCATTTTATGATGAGGTGAATGCGTGAAAAAAGTAAAAAAACAAAATATTTTAATTACAGGTTCTTCTAGTGGCATTGGAAAAGCATTAAAAGAATACTATATTTCTAAAGGAAATAATGTTATAGGGATAAGTCTTTCAAATGATGACTACAATGCAGACGTTTCTGATAAACAAGCACTTATTCCTATTTTTCAAGACATAAAAGAAAAATATAAAAGCCTTGATATTATAATAAATTGTGCAGGTTTTGGACTCAGTGGTGCAAGCGAACTTATTGATGAAGACAAAATAGAAAAAGAATATGCTGTAAATGTTTTAGGAACAATATATACTACACAACTTTCTCTCCCACTTCTTTCAAAGAATGGCAAAATAATAAACATAAGTTCTGCTTGTGCTCTTTTTCCTTTACCTTTCAGAACGTTTTATTGTTCTAGTAAATCTGCTGTCAGTATGTTTAGCGATTGTATTAGAATGGAATTATCCAAGACAGATATTCAATCGACAGCAATATGTCCTTGTGATATAAAAACAAATTTTACCAAAAACAGACAAAAAGACTATAAAACTAATGAAAGGTATGGTGATGCTGTTCGTCTTTCTGCAGAAAGGATTGATAACCGAGAAGATAAACGTATGTCCATTGACAAAGCAATTAAAATTATGACTAAAATCATAAATAAAAGAAAACTTAAACCTCAATATGTCATGGGGGCAAGAAATAAAATTATGTATCAATTGCAAAAATTCTTTCCTAAATCTGTTGTTCTTAAAGTTCTAACAAAACTCTTTTATAGGACAAAATAAATTTAAATACAGTCTGGGTTATGATTTTGCTGGTTATATCAATTAATTTATAATTATTAAATAAAAAAAAGACCTCTACCAAATTAAAGGTCTTTTATTTTTATATTTTATCAATAAACATCTGCTTGTTTTGGTGCATTTTTATCTTCAATTTCAACAACTAATGCTTCTGTTGTAAGCATAGTAGCAGCAACAGATGCTGCATTTTGAAGAGCAGATCTTGTAACTTTTGTAGGGTCTATAATTCCCCTTTCAATCATATCACAATATTCATTGTTGAGAGCATCAAATCCAAAGGCATTTTTATCAAGGTTTTCATAAATTTTATTTACTACTACACCACCATCAACACCAGAATTTTTAGCGATTTGTCTAATTGGTTCTTCTATCGCTCTTAAAACAATATTTGCACCTGTTTTTTCATCTCCAGACAAAGTTTCAACAAGTTCTTTAACTACAGGTGTAGTCTTTAAAAGAGCAACTCCACCACCAGGAACAACACCTTCTTCGCTGGCAGCCTTTGTTGCAGCAAGAGCATCTTCGATACGAAGTTTCTTTTCTTTCATTTCAACCTCTGTCGCTGCACCAACTTTTATAACTGCAACACCACCTGCAAGTTTTGCAAGTCTTTCATTAAGTTTTTCAATTTCATATTCACTCTTTTGAAGTTTTATTTGTGCTTTTATTGCATTAACTCTTGACTTTATTTTTTCGCTATCTCCAGCACCTTCAACAATGGTTGTATTATCTTTATCAACCTTAACCATTTTTGCTCTGCCAAGCATATCAATAGAGATATTTTTAAAATCAAGTCCAAGTTCTTCAGAAATTACACTTCCACCAGTAAGAATTGCAATATCCTCAAGCATTGCTTTACGCTTTTCTCCAAAACTTGGGGCTTTTACTGCGACACAATTAAAAGTTCCACGGAGTTTGTTAAGAATCAAAGTTGTCAAAGCCTCACCTTCAACATCATCAGCAATTATTAAAAGTTTTGCTGACATTTTAACAATTTGTTCAAGAAGTGGAAGAAGTTCTTGAATATTTGATATTTTTTTGTCTGTTATCAAAATATATGGGTCATCAAGTTCTGCAAGCATTTTATCTGTATTAGTGCACATATATGGAGATAAACAACCCCTGTCAAATTGCATACCTTCAACAACTGATAATTCAGTTTTCATTGTTTGTGATTCTTCTACTGTAATAACTCCATCACTTCCAACCTTTTCCATTGCAGAAGCAATAAGTTTTCCAACCTCTTCATCTCCTGCAGAAATAGATGCAACTTGCATAATATCCTTTGAATCATTGACATCTTTTGATATTTCTTTAAGTTTATCAACAATTTTATCAACTGCTTTAAATATACCTTTTTTAAGAATAATTGGATTTGCACCTGCAGCAAAGTTTTTCATTCCTTCACGAACAATTGCTTGTGCTAATACTGCTGCAGTAGTTGTTCCATCACCTGCAACATCATTTGTCTTTACACTTACCTCTTTTATAAGTTCTGCACCCATATTTTCAAATGGGTCATCAAGTTCAATTTCTTTTGCAATAGTAACACCATCGTTAGTAATTAATGGTGAAGCATACTTCTTGCCTAAAACTACATTTCTACCCTTTGGACCAAGAGTTATTTTAACAGTATTTGCAAGAGTGTTCACACCCTTTTCAAGTGCTTTTCTTGCTTCAATACCCTCTAAAATCTTTTTTGCCATAATGTCTTAATCCTCCTATTTTATTCAATTACTGCCAAAATATCAGGTTGACGAACAACCACATATTTTACATCGTCTATTGAAATTTCAGTGCCTGTATATTTCCCATATAGCACTTTATCTCCAACTTTTACTTGCATACCAATATCCTTTCCATCAGGACCTTTTCCACTGCCAATTGCAACAACCTTTGCAAGTTGTGATTTTTCTTGAGCAGCCGTTGGAAGCAATATCCCCCCTTTAGTTTCAGTTTCATTTTCTAGTGGAAGCAAAACCACTCTATCAAATAAAGGTTTAATATTCATTTTCCCCTCCTTTAACCCTTAAATATATATGTTTTTTAATTATTAATTTCCTTTTTTTTGACCAAGAAATTTAATTTTTTGACTTTAATATTATAAAACTTTTAAGAAAAATTGGCAAATTTTTTAGATTTATTATTTCTCATAGTTTGCATTATTTTGTCATACACTATATTGTATATTTTAAATTAGGAGTAAATCAAGATATAATGCCAAATTTTTATAAAAAGAACAAAAAAATAATTTTAACTTCTCTTGGTGCAACTTTACTTGTTGTATGTCTCATTGTTGCAAATTATTTATCACTTTTGCTTATTAAAACAGATAGCGAAAGCACAAGCATTAAATCTAACAACTTTGAACTTTATCTTCTTTCTCTTTCAAAATCTCAGGTTGAAAAAGAGGCAATGACTCTTGCTGAAGATTATAGGCTTATTGGCGCTGGTGGCTTTATATGGAAATATGATAATTATTACCATGTGATAAGCAGTGCTTATTCAAACAAAAATGATGCTTTGCTCGTTCAAAATAGTATAAAAACAAATCAAAATCTTGATAGTGAAATTCTTACGATAAACTTTTCTTCTAAAGAATTGTTAGGAAATTTCTCTGGAGAAGAAACTAAAGTTTTAACTAAAGCACTTAATTGTTTTCAAGAATTTTATTTAACAATCTATGATATTGCAATAAGTTTGGATACATCTGTTTATAATGAAATATCTGCACGACTCGCTGTAAATAATGCACATAATAATCTTGCTACAACAATTGCAAATTTTAAAACATTATATGAAGATAACTTAACAGGTAATATAAAAATTCTTGATTCTACACTTGAAAAAGCAAGTAAAACAAGTCAATCTCTCTGCAGTGGCTCGCAGATAAGTAAAGATCAAACATATTCTTCTATTCTTAAATATAGATATCTTGAGATGATAGAAATTTATTATAATTTGCAATTTGAATAATAAAAAAGACTAGAAATTCTAGTCTTTTTTATCGTCATTAAGCAACAACCACTGTATAAACATAATAATCGCCTTCTTCTGTCTTTGTATAGTTGCTTTCATTGTTCAAATATGTGTTTGTATTCTCAGGCTTATCAACAACACTCTTTAATACTTTTATTGTTTCTGCATTTTTAATTAGAGAACCACAAGACGTGTTTGATGTTAAATCATTGTATATTTCAGCACTATCAATAGTTACTGTTGTTAAACTTGAACATCCCCAAAATGCCCCATCACCTATACTTGTTACACTTGATGGGATCTCTATACTTGTTAAACTTGAACAATCACGAAATGCATCATCACCTATACTTGTTACAATAAAATCATCACCTTCAGTATATATTGTTGCTTTTCCACTATAAGATACTTTCACAGGAAACATATTTTCATTCCCTTGTCCTAATAGTTCCATTATACTATTACCTTGCATTTCAATATTTGTTGCATCAAGATTAAAAGTTTCTCCACTATTAAATGAAATTGTTGCACAAGCAGTTTGACCCAACATAATTTCATATAATGATCTCATAAGCACAGATTGGAAATTTTCTCCCAATGAAAGAAAATCTTCATAAAAAACTTCATAATCAACAAATTCTATTGTCATAGGAAATAGTTTTGTTTCATCTCCTCCTGCTAATGTGTATAATTCTTGCATATATGTTTGAACATCTTTCACAAATGTTCTTTCAGTTAATGGTGTTGTGATATAGAAAAATCCAGCCATAACAATAGTTTCAGCATAACCAGACATATATTCGCTAAATTCTTCAGAAGTATTAAATGTAATTGGTTTTGGTGCTTCAGCCTCTACATCTATAGTTCTTTTTGAATAAGAACCTGGTATTACTAATTCTGTTTTACTTCCAGTATACTGAGAGATTTCTGCTGTATTGCCTGTCTCGGTAAACACAAAACTAACATATCTAAACACTTTTTCTATCTCTGCATAGATTGTTACATTTGCTGATGGCATTGTAAATGAATAGCCATCGTCATTTTTAGTAATTTCATGTTCCTGACTATCACCATTTACTTTATAATATACTCTATTTACAACATATGCATAATCTTCTTCTAATGGATTTGTTTTTACTGTAAATTCTACTGTGTCATTTGGTGATACTCTATTGCTTGTTAAAACAATCTCTCCATTCTCAACACTTGTTTCAACGTTATATAACTCTTCTACAAATGTTGCATATATTGTAACATTCCCAAGAGGCATTTCAAATTTATTGTCAACTATGTCAACTCTTACACTTGCCCCTTCTACTATGTAATATATCTCTCCTAACATATATTCTACATTAGGACTTACTTCAATCTCAACTTCTTCTCCTTCTATTGCTTCAGTTTTATTTGTTGATATACTTCCATTCTCAATATTTGCAATAGTTATTTTAAAAAGTTTATCATAGTTTGCTGTATATGTTCCATCTGTTTCATCAGATGCTTTAAAGGTATATTCAAGGTCTTTGCTTACTTCTATTCCGTTTAATGTCCAGTTTCTAAACCTATATCCTTCTATATCTTCTGCCTTTATTGTTACTTCTTCTCCTTCAGCATATTCCCCTTGTCCTTCTAATACCACCTCTAAACTTGAATTTGTCTCTATATAATACTTATTTCCTTTGGGTAGTAAAAAGATTAATAATAAGGCAACAGTTATTAATGCTAATGCTATTGCTATACTACATATTATAATCTTTTTTTTATTGTCAGTTTTATCTTCTTTTGTTACTTCTTTGTGCTCGACCTTTTCTTCTTCCATTTATTTTTATCTTCTCCCTCCTTTTTCTTTATTATCTTATTTTTCATTATCTATTATACCCCCCGCTATTTTGTCAAACGAAAATGGCGTCATTTTTGTTTAAAAAATATATTTTTATCATTTTAAAATAAAAAAAACATAATGTTAAATAAAAAATAATTTTTATGACTATGTGATAATATGCTTAACAAGCATATTTCATTGCCAAAGGCAATGAGAAATTTGATGAAATCAAATTTCAATCACATAGTCCCACTAAAAAACACAACTTAATTCCACATTTTTTTAAATAAAAAAAGAGAGATTTTAATCTCTCTAATTATTTTAAGCACCATATTCTTGATCATTTTCAACTTGGCTTTCAATCGCAATTTTCTGACAAGAAACTTCATAAGCAGTGCGTTGTTCGTAAACACCTTCACCCACTTCTTTTCTATAATCTCTTGATTGTATTCTGCCAGTTAATGAAATTTTTGTTCCTACTTTTTGATTTTGAATAAATTTAGCATTTCTTCCCCATAAAATACAAGGAATATAATCTGACTTATTAAAATTAGGTCTATTTACTGCAATCAAAACATCACAAATCTGTCTGTTAAAAGGTGTAGTTCTGTAAATTGGGTCTTTACAAATATAGCCAGTTAAGCATAATTCATTTGTATTTTCATCATTGAAATGTTCTTTACCAAGCACTTCTTTGACAAAAAATGAAAGAATCAAACGACTTTTGCCATCTACTATTCTATTATAACTTCTAAACTCCCCTCCGAAAGCAACTTTTTCATCTTTTTGTAAATTTAATTCATAGCCTTTTAATAGTTTTTCTGAAATTGTAAATGGTAATACATCTACAGCCTCAGATAATCTATCTACTGCAATTTTCCCTTCGTAAAACGTTTCACCCTCTACTTCAAATTTATTAAATGAAGAATCTTGTATTTTACCTATAATTTTTCCTCTGTTGTTTGGCATTGAAATTGCTGTTGTATTGTTCATATTTTCTCCTTTTAATTTTTATGCTGAACACCGTTGGAATCAATAGTAAAATTTTCAGAATAAATAAGTTCACCAACGCTCGTAACCTTATAACCTTTCATTGTAAGCCAATCAAGAGTTAATCTTAATGATTCTGTAACATGATCAGCATTATTATGCATTAAAATAATCGACCCATTTTGAACATGATTCATAACCCTGCTTGTAACTTCACTTGCAGACAAACCTTTCCAATCGAGTGTATCTACGTCCCATTGCACTGCACTAAGTCCAAGTGAAGAACAAACATTTAATAAATCATTATTATAAGAGCCATAAGGTGGTCTGAAAACTTTTACTTCTTTCCCAGTGATTTCAGTAATTTTTTCCATTGAAGTTGTAAGTTCGTTTTTTATTGTAGTTTTATCAAGTTTTACCATATCAGGATGAGTATTAGAATGAGTCCCAATTTCAAGCCCTGCTTCGTCTATTGCCTTAACCATATCTGGATATTTATCAATCCAAAATCCTACTAAAAAGAATGTTGCCGATGCATCATATTCTTTGAGAATATCAATAATTTCTTGCGTTTTATCTGCACCCCATGCAGCATCAAATGAAATTGCGACTTGTTTCTCTTGGGTATCTACCCTATAAATAGGGACAAGCCTTGAAGAAGAGCCAAACCACACTTGTGCACATGCCCCACCTTCAAAAGAAATACATAAAAGAATAACAACAGCAAGCATTACAAAAAAGATTTTAATGGTTCTTGATTTGATTACACAAAATGGCATTACAAACCTCGCTTTTAATAATAAAATAATAAAGAATTTTTACCAATGAGAAAATTGCAACAATACAAACTAATATAAAGAATATTGTCGAATTTTTTCATTTTTGAATTATTGACTATATTTTGTTTAAATATAATCAAGTGAAATTTACTATGCTTGCTGACTTTAATAAACAAAATATAGTTTTAATGAATGCTTTATTGAAAATATGTTTCATTTAGCATCTCGTAAATAAAGTATGTATGTCTTTTTTTACTTATGACAAATCATGTCTAAATTTATAATTTTATATTTTCCCACTTGATAAATATTAAAAATTGTGATAATATATTTTATATAAAAGGAGATTTAATTATGCTTCAAAAAGAATTAGAAGGTTAAGAAAAATAGAGAAAAACATCATTTATCTGAAAACACAAAAAGTAATTTAAAAATAGCTGGAGGATTTACTGCTGGATTAATTATATTGGGAGGTGTAATCTCAGCAGCTGCTGTACCTATATCAATGATAAAATCTGATAGAAATCAAAAACTTAATACTTTAAATGAAACTGATAATAAGATTGTTGAAACTGTAAGAGAAAAATCAGGATATGATGATTTTATTCCTCATACTTTACAATTTGAAGATGATGGAAATTATTCAATACTTGGAACTGCAAAAGAAAAATTTGGAAAAGATACTGCTTCGGCTTATATAAAGTTATCTTTTGAAGGTAACAAAGAAGATTCTTATAAGGTTGCTTCTGCCTTCGAAAATTTTAAAACAAATGTTCCATCTTCAAAAATTTCAGAAAATTTTTTCTCTGGCAGTTTTGATAACGAATATACAAGAGCTAATTCTTATGATTGGGATAATTATAATAATTATTATAATTTACATAATGAAGTTTTAAATCTTTTAGAAAATTCTTCAAATTATTATGTAAATGTAATAGGAAATTCTAAAGATTTTAACAATTCATTACTAAAAAGCTGCTTATTTAGTAATCCAACAGTTCTACCAGAAATAAGTACAACTATAAAATCTTTTTTCTCAAGAATTGACCTTTCTTCTGAATTAATTTCAAATGGAACTGCTGTTTTTAATATAAGCAACTTAGAAAACCAAGATGATAAAAAAATATTTTATATTGATTACATTAAATTTCTTGGAGATGATATGGAAGCAGAACGTGCAAAAATATCAATAACTGGAGAAAATTTATCTGAAAAAGAAGCATATGATTGTTTTATTTATGACTTAGATAATGTTAGATTTTCAATAGTTGATTCTCAGAAAATAAATGAAAATAATCAACTTGAATATACAGAAGATTTTCTTTTAATTTAATAGCATTAAAAAATTAATATTAATTCATATAGTTTAAACTGAATAAATAAAAAATACAAGAATTTGTTATCTAAATATTAAAGAAGCAAATTCTTGTATTTTTCTTTTTATTTTAAACATATAAATTCTTATTTCTTTCTAATTCTATATTAATTTATTTATTGTAAAGAAATTTTTCTTGATTATTTCATTACCTTGCGAAAGTCTATCACTCTCTGGTATCTTTTTTGTGTCTAGTGGCAAAATTTTAAGACCAAAATCAACAGCAAGAGTGCAATTACCATCAACTCCACAAACATAGAAAACATTTTTGCAAGTTTTTGCAAAGTTGATATATTTAAGTCCTTTTCTATAGCGTTGTGAAATTGGGAATTCTTTTGTAGATATCTTTTTGATATAACCATTATCAGTTACAACAATAACATGAGAAAAATCAAGTTGAGAGGCAAATACGACACTATCCCCATCATCAAGATTAATACCTTTTACACCACCAGAAATACGTCCTTGAGTTGGCACATCAGATTTATCAAAATTTAAAGACATTCCTTTCTTTGTAAGCATTAAAATACTTTTTCCATTTTTATCAACTTCAACTGATTTTACTTCATCTCCATCACTTAACTTGCAAACTTGATAGAAAGGTTTGCCCACCATCATTTCACTTACATCACTTTTCTTCACCATTCCATTTTTTGTCATAAAGAGCAAACTTCCTTCTTCTGGTAATTTCATTATGCAGACTGGCATTTCATTTAATGATGATGCTTTTTCTATAGAAAGAAGACTTAAACCTTTATCTCTCCACTTGCATTCTTTTATTTCACTAACCTTTCTTTTTATAGCATTACCTTGACTTGTGAAAATTAAAATTGTATCAGAAGAAGAGAATGTTTCAACCTGAATTGGTATATCATTTATAGTTGAATTATCTGCAATACCTTTTGTTGACATAGCATAATTTTTAGTCGTAACTTTTTTAACAGTGTTTCCTGCAGAAATGGACATTATATAATTTTTTGAAGAATCATCATCTTCTTTAACGCTTTCAAGTTTAATTTCACTATTGCCAAGAATATGAGACTTTCTTGAACTATTATATCCCTTTTTAATTTCAAGAAGTTCTTTTTTAACAACATCATATTGTGCTCTTTTTGAAGCAAGGATTTCTTCATATTCTTTAATTTTTTTCTTTAATCCTTCAAGTTCTTCTTCAAGTTTATTTACTTCCAAATGAACAAGTCTTGCAAGACGCATATCTAAAATTGCTTGTGCTTGTTTTTCAGACAAACTAAATTTATCTTTTAATTTTTGTTTTGCTTCTCCTACTGATGCAGATTTTTTGATTATTTTAATGACTTCGTCAATATTTTTAATTGCTATAAGTAGTCCCTCAACAATATGCGCCCTTTCTTTTGCAACATTCAAATCATATTTTGTTCTTCTAACAATTATTTCTCGTTGATATTGAGCATAATACGAAACTATTTCAAGAAGATTTAAAAGTTTTGGCTTCCCCCCAGCAATTGCGACCATATTAATACCATAAGAAATTTGAAGATTGGTTGCTTTAAAAAGATATTCAAGGATTTTTTTAGGGTCAGCATCTTTTTTTAACTTGATAACTGCTCTCATTCCATTTCTATCTGATTCATCTCTTATATCTGTTACTGAAGAAAGTTTTTCTTTATTTTCTTCTTTTAATTCTGCAATCTTTTGAAGTAATTGTGCTTTATTCACTTGATAAGGCAGTTCAGTAATAATTAAACTTGGTTTATCTCCGTTTTTTTCAATACTTACCTTTGCACGAATGATAATTTTGCCCTTACCAGTTTTATAAGCCTGTTCAAGTCCATCTTCATTTGAAATTATTTCACCACCGGAAGGGAAATCAGGTGCTTTTATTATTTTCATCAAATCATTTATTTTGATATTTGGATTATTAATATACGCAACAACTCCATCAATTACCTCACCTAAATTATGTGGAGGAATGTTAGTTGCAACACCTACAGCAATTCCAGAAGCACCATTTACAAGAAGATTAGGAAATCTTCCAGGAAACATATCGGGCTCTTTTAACGTATCATCAAAGTTTAAACTCCATCTAACAGTATCTTTTTCTAAATCTCGCATAAGTTCCATAGCAAGTGGAGTGAGTCTTGTTTCTGTATAACGCATAGCGGCTGGAGAATCACCATCAATCGAGCCGAAGTTTCCATGCCCATCAACAAGAGGCGCTCTTAAGACCCAATCTTGAGCCATACGGCACATTGCATCATATACCGAACTATCACCATGTGGATGATATTTACCAAGACAATCACCGACAATTCTTGCACTTTTTCTATAAGGCTTGTCCGGAGTTACACCAAGTTCAAGCATTGAATAAAGAATACGGCGTTGAACGGGTTTTAAACCATCTTCAACTCTAGGAAGTGCCCTATCCATAACAACGCATTCAGTATATGGAATCATAGAATCGTGAAGAACTTCACTCATACTTTTATAAATTATGCCCTTTTCATCTCCATTATCTGAACCATTATTATCATTTTCTGAAGTTTGAATAATTTCTTCCTCGTCTCCGTAATTCAATTTTTCTTGCTCAAAGTTGTTCTTATTTTGCATAATTTCTCCTAAATTTAATTTGTAAACCAAACAAAAAAAATATTTTTCAAATTTATTTTAATTTTTTTATTGTTTTTATTTATATTTATATTTTTAATCAATTTATTTTTTATTTATTTTTATTTTTTAATAATTTATAATTAAATATTTTTATTTATTTTGTCGTATTTAATTTATTATTTATTTTTTATTTTATATTTTTTTATAATTTTTCAAGAAATCATCTTCCCTATCAAAATTAGCATGTTCATTGATATATGCTTTTCTTGCCTCAATATCATCACCCATAAGAGTTGTTACCATTCTTTCTGCTTCTGCCGCATCTTCTATTGTTACTTGAATAAGATTACGCTTATCAGGATCCATTGTTGTTTCCCAAAGTTGTTCAGGATTCATTTCTCCAAGACCTTTATAACGTTGCAAACTATAATTTCTTCCTGCTCTATTAATTGCTTCAGGAAGTTCATTATCAGAATAAACATATTCTGTATAATCTTTTTTATAAACCTTATAAAGTGGTGGAAGTCCTATAAAAACATGACCATCATTAATAAGTTCTCTCATATATCTAAAGAAGAATGTTAAAAGAATTGCCCTTATATGTGCACCATCTTGGTCGGCATCGCTTAAGATAATAACCTTATTATATCTCAATCCCGACAAATCAAAATCTTCTCCAATTCCTGTATTCAATGCCGAAATTATAGTTCTTATTTCTTCATTTGCAAGGACCTGATCTATTCGTTTTTTCTCTGCATTTAATGGTTTTCCCCTTAAAGGCAAAATCGCTTGAAATTTTCTATCACGACCTTGTTTTGCTGAGCCACCAGCAGAATCTCCCTCAACAATAAAAAGTTCACAAATATCTCTATTTTTAGATGTTGCTGCTGACAACTTCCCGACTAAATTAAAATTTTCTGCAGAATTTTTGGCTCTTGTAAGTTCCTTTGCTTTCTTTGCAGCCTCTCTAACTTTTGCTGCACCTTTTGCTTTATTTACAATTATCTCTGCAGTTGTCGAGTTTTTCTTATCAGCAAAAAACAAAGAAAGTTCTTTTATAGTCAAATTCTCAACCATTGTCTTTGCTTCAGGGTTTCCAAGTTTTGTTTTTGTTTGCCCTTCAAACTGAACATTGTTCATCTTCACATTCAAAACAACATTTATTCCTTCCCTAAAGTCTTCACCTAAAAGATTTTGTTCTTTTTCTTTCAAAAGATTGTTATTTCTTGCATATTCATTCATTACTTTCGTAAATGCAGACCTAAAACCTGTTTCATGTGTTCCACCTTCGATTGTAGGAATATTATTTACAAATGAAAATGAGTTCTCGGTATAACTATCTGTATAAATAAATGCCACTTGTAAATCAAAATTTTTATCTTCTGCATGAAAATAAACTGGCTTATTAAACAACTTATTTTTGCCTTCAACTAAATATTCAACAAAGTCAGCAATACCACCCTCATAATGATAAAACTCATGTCTATCTGTATTTAGATCAGTTAAATCAATTTTCAACCCTTTGTTCAAAAATGCAAGTTCTTTTGCTCTAGTGCAAATGGTTTCAAAATTAAATTTAAGATTTCCAAACATATCACTATCTGGCAAAAAGGTTACTTTTGTTCCCGTCTTATCAGTTTTTCCAACTACTTTCAAAGGTTCTACAGGTATTCCACTATGCATCTTCCCATCTTCATCCATATATGAATGAAAAGCAATAAAATATTCCTTTTTATCTTTGTATACTGTTACATTACACCATTTTGATAATGCATTTGTTACAGAAGCACCTACACCATGTAGTCCACCAGAAAACTTATAATTATCTGTATTAAATTTTCCACCTGCATGCAATGTTGTATAAACAACTTCAACACCAGATTTATGAAGTGTTGGATGATTATCTACAGGAATTCCACGACCATTATCTTCAACAGTTACAGAACCATCTGTATTTAATGTTATTTTTATAGTATCACCAAATCCATTCGAAATTTCGTCAATAGCATTATCAACTATTTCCCATAATAAATGATGCATACCTTTTGAACCTGTAGTTCCAATATACATACCTGGACGCAAACGGACAGCATCTAGTCCCTCTAAAACAACTATATCTTTCGCATTATAATTTTGCTCAGCCATTAAATTCTCCTCGCCAATAATTTCCTATATTAGTATAGCATAAAGTTTTATTTTAAACAATAAAAATGTTTTATTTCCTTTATTATAAGATGATTAATTATTATTTTATATATCAAATGATAATTATTTTTTTATTTATTTTTGTATATTTATCATAATTTTTGCATAATTATTCATTTTTATTTATAAAAATAGATTATGTCGAAATTTGTCATAAATAATAAAATGATGCATAAGATAATAATTGAATGGAGATTGTATGAATAAAATTGTATTAACTGGTGGAGGCACTGCTGGGCATGTTTACCCAGCGATTGCGGTCAAAGAAGAACTTGACAAAGAATTTGAATTTCACTATATTGGTGGAAAAGGAATGGAAAAAGATATTATTTCAAAGTTTGATGACATAAAATATCATCAAATTTCTACAGTTAAATTAGAAAGGAAATTCACTTTTCAAAACTTTCTAATTCCATTCAAACTTTTAAAATCAATCAACCAATCAAAAAAAATTTTAAAAGAAATAAAACCAAATATAATATTTTCAAAAGGTGGATTCGTTGCTGTGCCAGTCGTAATTGCAGCACATAAATTAGGAATTCCAATCATAAGTCATGAATCTGATTTAAGTTTAGGACTGGCAAATAAAATCATCTTACACTATTGCAATAAAATGTGTGTTGCGTTTGAAAAAACTGAACAATATAATTCAAAATGCATCTATACAGGTCAACCTATTCGAAATAATGTTTTGAAAGGAAACAAGAAAAAAATTAAATTTGAAAATATTGATAAAACTAAACCTAACCTGTTGATTATTGGTGGCTCTACTGGTGCTAAATTTATTAATGAAAAAGTATGGATAAATATAGACACACTTACAAAAAATTTTAATGTTTTGCATATAACAGGAAAACAAGCAAAAGAAATTAAACATCACAAAAACTATCTTCAAGTGCCTTATGCAGAAAATATTGGAGATTATCTCGACTTTGCTGATATTGTTTTATCTAGAGCAGGTTCTGGAGCAATAAATGAATTTTTAACTTTAAGAAAACCTATGCTTCTGATTCCCCTTTCAAAAAAATGTTCAAGAGGAGATCAAATAGAAAATGCAAAATTATTTACTAAACTCGGATTCAGCGATATGATTGAAGAAGAAGATTTTGATGACAAAATGTTTGTAATTAAAATCAAAAATTTATATCAAAATAAGGATAAATATATAAAAAATATGCAAAACGCAAAACTTCCAAATGCAAATAAAAAAATTAAAGAACTAATTATGGAAATAAAAAAATAAAAGATGTGCTTGCACATCTTTTATTTACACTAAATCAAATCTTAACATAACTCTCAAACTATAGAACAACATACTATTAATTTAATTTTGTTTTAGTTATAGAAGGAATAACATAACTCTCAAACCTCAAAAGTTAAGAATTATTTAATGTTAACAGCATTTTATCCCTTCTTTAACTTATTTTTTATATTATATCTTATTTTAAGCACTATGTCAAATCTCACATAAATCTTTATCAATATATTTTTACTTAATCTCAAGTTATTACTAAAAATATTATACAAGTATTTCATTTTAAAGCAAAATAATAATAACAGCATTTTTAAGTCAAAAAATAAAAACGACCATTTTTGACAAAAATCGACTTAAAAATCTATAAAAAAAGAAAGGTTGCTTATTCCTTTCTTTTTTCTTTTATGTTAATTTCACACTT
>ENA-OPNI01000285-OPNI01000285.1-human-gut-metagenome-genome-assembly--contig:-NODE-285-length-17909-cov-2.282682_pt1 | contig 17909 bp, 17 predicted proteins | sample MGYA00241538_ERZ501773 | MGnify/ENA primary metagenome ERZ501773 (study PRJEB25962, sample SAMEA2042556) | human gut metagenome | biome: human gut; feature: human-associated habitat; material: faeces...
TATGCCTATAAAATTAAAAAAACTTTATTAGAAAATGAGACAGATAAAGAATTAAAAAGAAATATAAATGTATGTTTAACATATTATAAAAAATGTAAAAACATAATATCGTATGCATGTATTAAACATATAAAAACTATAAGTAAATTAATAATAATTAACCCAATAAACAAATATGACTATTTAAATGAAATAATCGTTCCTGATTCTTTTTTTAAATGAGATAGATAGAAGCATACTAAAAGAATATACGAACTATAAATTATAGTTAAAATTGTATACTTTTACTTGATTTATGCATATTATATATAGTACAATTAAATCACAAAGGCGGAAGCCTGAAGTAGAAATACTTCATACAGTACTATTTTTATAGTACAGGATCAAGTGTCTAGGACACATTTACTATACTAGTCAATTTGACTAGTTTTTTTATATTTACACTAAAAAAAGTATGCAATTAACATACTTTTAGAATTTTAACAGAATACTGTCCATTTGGTGATTCAACAGTAACAATATCTCCCTCTTTATGAGACATTAAAGCTTGTCCTAAAGGTGAAACATTACTAATCAAGTTATTAAATGCATCAGCTTCTGCAGAACCTACGATTTTATAAGTGTCTTCATCTCCATCATCATCAATTGTAACAGTAGATCCAACACTTACTTTACCACCCTTTTCAATTTTAGCTATTTCACTATGTTCAAGTCTATATTCAAGTTCTTTAATTCTTGATTCAACCTTTCCTTGAGCATCTCTTGCAGCATCATAATCAGAATTTTCTGATTTTTCTAATTCTTTTCCAACTTCGTTATTTACGTATTTTTTAAATGAATCATAAACTGGTTTTGCCCAATCTTCATATGACATTACATAGAATATTACATTATTGTGATTTGTAATATAGAACTTTTCAGCAGATACACAAATCCATTTATTCATATCTACATTGTCATAAATTTCTTGTTTAACTTGTTCGATATTTGCATTATTTTTTAGTTTTATAGCAACTAATGAGTATGCTTGAGAACTCATTACAGGTTCAGACACTACTAATTCTTCAACATTATCATTATTTGATAAAAATGTATATGAAGAAACAACATTATTATCAGACAAACCAATTTTTTGAGTTTCTAATGATGGCAATTCAACATTTGAGTTTTTATAAATTGTATCAATCATAGTCTTCAAATTAATAGAAGAATTATTAGTAGAATTTTGGTTAGTTATCATATAAATTGCAACACCAGCTATAATAACTAAAATGGCAATAATTAAAATAATAATTGAACCCTTTTTCAAAAAAATCCCTCCTTCTGAATACATTTTACCCAAGAAGGAGGTTTTAGTCAACTATTTATTTGATTCTAATCTTTTAGCATCATCAATTTGTTTTAAGCCTAAGTTTATAAAATAAATTATTACAAGCCAAGCTAAAATAGTCATTGCAATTTGAACTAGGTAATAAGGAGCTTGAATAGGCATATCCCATATACCATGTAATACAATAGGAATTAAACAAATCAATAAAAATCTTTTATCATTTAAGTGCTTTTTATCTAATTTATCAAATCCTTTAACATACATTAATGCTGCACCTTCTATAGCTGCCCAAGCAACATGGCCACCTGGGGCTAAGAAACCACGTAATTTTATAATTTCTAACATTGTTTGTAAACCATTGTTAAGACCAAATCGTAAAATGTATCCAGCTGTTTCAAATGCGGCAAAACCCGCACCAACAGCGGCACCAACTAATAATCCGTTTAATATATAATTGCTCTTTTTACTTTTAAATAAGAAAATAGCAACTATAACAGCTTTAGCAACTTCTTCAATTAAGCCAATCAATAAAGCACCTTCATAAGTTTGAACAGTAGCATTTGTTTCAAAATATGGTAATGAAAAATATAATATAGCTAAAATTAGTGATAATGCTCCGCCAAGTACAAAGTATTTTATTACCTTATAAAAAGGTATATTTCTAAATAAATTAATTTCAAAGAAAAACATAAGTACAGTTACTGGAACAGCAAAAGCTGCTAACATTATCATAAGTGGTAGGAAGTTAGCATTTCCATATTCTATAAATCCTATACGAGTAGGGATATATGCAATTATGAAAAATACAAATATTTTAAAATATACCCATGCACCTGCATTCTTTGGGTTAATATCTTTAACATCTGGAGTAGTTTTATCTGAACCACAAACAAAAACTTCATCCAAATCTTCTTCAGTATGCTTTTTGAAAGTATTTTTAAATAAATCTTTAAATTTTACATAGTTTTTAGATTGAGCACCTGTTATCTTATCTAGGTTTTCAGTTATTATATTTGAAGCACTTTTTTTGCCGACAGGGTAGCCACATTCAGGACAATTAATTTCATCTCCATTTAATTTAGCACCACATTCAGGACAAGTTTGCAAATTTATTTTTATACCACAGTGTGGACAAACCTTAGCACTAGAAGATATATTTTCTCCACATTCTTCGCATTTTATTAAAGCCATATTTTATGCCCCCCTTTCTGTCAAAGTTGATAAAATATGAGTTACTACATTATTGATTTCAGTTGAATTTGTATTTTCTTCTTTAGAAGCTACCATATATACCTTGCCATTAATTAAAACAGCATATCTATTATCAACTACTAAGTGACCGCTTGAAGTATAATTATATGCTAATCCATAAACTGTTTTATTTCCAATAGTGCCAGAAAGTAAATCAATAGTAACTTTCAAATCACTATATTGTTTTTTCATGTAAGTTGTAAAATCATTTAAAAATTGTACTTCACTAGTATATTTGTCATATCTGCCAATAATTATATATGGAATTAAAGCACCTTGACTATCTATATTTCTACCTACATAAATATATCCTTCTTTATCTGTAGTTACTTTATAAGTACCAGGCATTTCAAAAGATATTCCAAGATATGGATCATTGTACACCGTATAACCATAATCAGTTGATGGAGTGGTAGGCTGCCCAGTACCAGTACCACCAGTTCCAGTTCCTCCTGTACCAGTGCCACCTGTACCTGTTCCAGTATTGTTATTATTTTGATTAAAAAACAAGAAACCAGCTACAATTATAGCTAATATTATTAGTATATATTTAATATTACCTTTATTCATAAAGGAACTGGCCACCTTATTATCAGAGATGGTAGGAGTCTCCTTTTTATTTAACTCATAACCACATTTTGGGCAACTCTCAGCTTTATCACTTATTTGGTTGCCACATTCGGGACATTTTATTAATGCCATAACATCACCTTTTCTTTTCATATTATGATAATTCTGTGAAAACTATATACAATTACCACTAAATTAAGTATAATATAATCATTACACAACTTGAAACAAAATTACCAAACAGTCAATGACAAATTGGTAAAGAAAAAATATTGTTATTTTCATTTGATTGTCACACAGAATTAACTTACAAGATGTTTAATAATAACAAATTTATTAAAACCTATGTCACAAGCTTAGAAAATGCTGATACAACTAATAGCAATATAGGCTTTAATGGATACAAATTATATGTAAATGGAACAGCTATAAATAAAAAAATGCACTGCAAAGGTGCATTTTTTATATTCTAGGAATTTACTCCTAGTAGGAGTAAATTCTGTAGAAGATAAATATGCGAATTACAAGAATTTCTAGCAGTTTGCACTGCGTAGAAATTCTTGTAATCCGTTTTTTACTCTTTTAATTTACAAACATCAACCCATTTAACATATTCAGTAATATGTTCTAGTTCCGGAATTGTAAGTTCAATAGCATTATTAGATTCACCACAAGCAAGAAAATAAGATTATATCATAAAAATAAAACTATTGCTATTTTTTATAAAATAAAATATAATCTATAAGAAAAATTAATAAAAATTTAAAGGAGAAATTTAATGGAAAAACAGTGGTTTAATAAAAGTATTGAAGAAGTTAAAGAACAGTTAAAAGTGGGTAATCAAGGATTATCTGATGAACAAGTAAAAGAAAAACGAGAAATCTATGGACTAAATGAATTACAGGCCCAAAAGAAAAAGAGCTTAATTGTTAAATTCTTAGAACAATTTAAAGATTTTATGATTATTATTTTAATAATTGCGGCTGTGATTTCTGGAGCAGTGGGCTATTATCAAGGAGAAGGTATAACTGATTCAATTATTATTTTAATAGTTGTAATTGTAAATGCAATTATTGGTGTGGCACAGGAAAGTAAAGCAGAAAAATCACTAGAAGCTTTACAAAAATTAAGTTCTCATGTTACTAAAGTAATTCGTAATGGAAAGGTAGATGTGATACCATCAAAAGAATTAGTACCAGGAGATATTGTAATATTAGATACAGGAGATTATGTACCAGCAGATTTAAGAATTATAGAAGCTGCTAATTTAAAAGCACAAGAAGCATCTTTAACAGGTGAATCAGTTCCGGTTGATAAAAATACAGATGTAATAAATGATGAAAAAATAGGCTTAGGTGATAGAACTAATATGCTATTTTCTTCAAGCCTAATTACTTATGGTAGAGGCAGAGGTATTGTTGTTGAAACAGGTATGAATACTGAAGTTGGTAAAATAGCTGGAATGATAAATGAAGTTGAAGAAACAGAAACTCCATTACAACAAAAATTAAATAAACTAGGTAAAACACTTGGAATTGTAGCAATAGTAATTTGTGTAATTATTTTTATAATAGGTTTATTATATGGCAAAGAACCAATAGAAATGTTTATGACTGCAGTAAGTTTAGCTGTTGCAGCTATACCGGAAGGACTAGCTGCTGTATCTACAATTGTATTAGCAATTGGTGTACAAAGAATGGTTAAAAAACATGCAATTGTTAAAAAGCTTCCAGCAGTGGAAACATTAGGAAGTACAACAGTTATATGTTCAGATAAAACAGGAACATTAACACAAAATAAAATGACAGTTAAAAAAGTATTTTATAACAATAAATTAGTAGACTTAGATGATATAGATACAAACAATTTGGGTGATGAACTCGAAAAACTAACATATATAAGTATGTTTTGTAATGATACAAAAGTATCGGATGGAAAACTTACAGGAGATCCAACAGAAACAGCATTGATTGATATGGGCTTTAAACTAGACTTTCAACCGCCAATTCTAGAGAAATATGAAAGAGTAAAAGAACTACCATTTGATTCAGACAGAAAGCTTATGACAACAGTACATCTATTTCCTAATAAATATATGGTATATACAAAAGGTGGAGTAGATGAGTTATTAAACAGATGTAATAGCTATGTTATAAATGGAAATGTAAATACTGACATCGGTGAATATAAAAAAGAAATCGCTAAACAAAATGAAGAAATGGCTAAAAATGCACTTAGAGTATTAGCAATGGCATATAAAGAATTAGACCATGAACCAACAGATGAAGAAATGAAAACTATTGAAAACGATTTGACTTATGTTGGAATGGTTGGAATGATAGATCCACCAAGAGAAGAAGTAAAAGATGCAGTAGAGAAATGTAAAACAGCAGGTATTAAAACAGTAATGATTACAGGTGACCACAAAATTACAGCAATTGCAATTGCTAAAGCTTTAGGAATTTTAGAAAATGAAGATGAAGCAATTACAGGTAGTGAACTTGAAGAAATGTCAGATGAAGACTTGATAAAAAATGTTAGAAAATATAGTGTGTATGCAAGAGTTTCACCTGAACACAAAGTAAGAATAGTGAAAGCTTGGCAAGCAAATGGAGAAATTGTTGCTATGACTGGTGATGGAGTAAATGATGCTCCGGCATTAAAAACAGCAGATATAGGATGTGCAATGGGAATAGTTGGTACTGATGTATCAAAAGAAGCAGCAGATGTTATATTAACAGATGATAATTTTGCTACAATAGTATCTTCAGTAGAAGAAGGAAGACGTATATATGACAATATATTAAAAGCAATTCAATTTTTACTATCAAGCAATGTTGGAGAAATAATCATATTATTTGTAGCAATTTTAATGACTCCACTTTTAAGCAAATGGTTTAATATAGATGTAAATTTAATTACACCATTATTACCAATTCATATATTATGGATAAACTTAGTAACAGACTCACTACCAGCATTAGCACTAGCAGTTGACCCGGCAGAAAAAGACATTATGAATAGAAAACCATTAAAACCAAAACAAGGTGTATTTACAAAAGGAATGACTTTTAGAGTCGTATACCAAGGAATTATGATTGGTGTAATCACACTTATTGCATTTATAATTGGTTTAGCAACACCAGAAAATGAGTTACCAGTTGTACAAGTAACAGAAGCAAATGGAATTGTAAGAACATTATCTGCAGAAGAAGTTAAAGTAGAAATAGGACAAGCAATGGCATTTACAGTTTTAGCACTTTCAGAATTAGTACATGTATTTAATATTAGAAACAATAAAAAATCTATATTCAAAACAGGAATATTTAATAATAGCAAATTAATACTTGCGACAGTTGTGTCTGCAGGATTAATGCTTGTAGTATTATTTATACCAGCATTAAGAAATATATTTAGCATACCAGTATTACCAGCAATGAATATTTTAGAAACGGTTATATTAGTATTTATGCCAATCGTTGTTATAGAAATATTCAAATTATTTAAAATAAACACTACAAAGGAGGAATAAGTGATGAAAAAAAGAACATCAATTATTGTTGGAATAGTTGCTTTAATATTAGACCAACTGACAAAGATGTTATTTATAAATAAGAATATGGAACTTATTCCAAATGTTTTGAAAATATATTATTGGCAAAATGAAGGAACAATATTTGAAATTGCAAAGGAAATAAAATTATCATTAATTGCTATGGAAAGTATAATAATTATAATTCCTATTTTCATATACTTAATAAAGAAAAATAAAAATATTAAGGATAATATGTTATTGTCCTTAATGCTAATATTAGCTGGCGCAGTAGGAAATTTGATTGATATTTTATTTAGAGGTTATGTAATAGATTTTATTAATATTGCTAACTCAATAAATTGTAATTTGTCAGATGTATTTTTAATTGGTGGAATCATTTTATTGCTTATATTAGCTATAAAACAAGCTATAAACAAAAAGTTTGTTAAAAATTAACAAATAAAATTGCAAAGCAGTTGACAAATGTAAAAAAAATTAGTATAATTTTATAGTATCAATTTTTAGGTAATAAATTAAAATATAGATTACAGAGAAAAAGCAATCAAGGGAGGGAATTAGAATGGCACAACCAAAAAGAAGATGGTCAAAAGCAAGAACACATTTAAAAAGATCTACATGGAAATTAGAAAATCAAAATTTAGTTGATTGTCCACATTGCCATGAAAAAGTATTACAACATAGAGTATGTCCAAACTGCGGATACTATGATGGAAAAGAAGTAGTTACAAAAACTGAAGAATAAAAAAGATTATAGCATAGCTTATTGGCTATGCTATTTTTGTGTAAATTGAAAAATATAATAGCATTATTTGACATTGTATGATAAAATATAAATGCAGAAAATTTAAAATAAGGAATAGGAAAAATGGGGAGTAATAGAATTGATAAAATAAATTATTATTTAGATATAGCAAAATCTGTTGCAGAGAGAAGTACTTGTTTAAGAAAAAAAGTAGGATGTGTTATAGTAAATAATGATGAAATTATAGCTACAGGTTATAATGGAGCACCAAGAGGAAGAAAAAACTGTATTGACATAGGTTTTTGTACCAAAAAGAAACAATTTCCTGATATAAGACATGGCGGATATGATGCTTGCAGGAGTGTGCATGCAGAACAAAATGCAATAATTAGTGCAAGTAGAAAGGACATGATGGGAGGAACTTTATATTTGGTATTATATAAAGTTGAAACTGAAGAATATGATCCTGGCTCTAATTCGTGTCAAATGTGTAGAAAACTAATAATAAATAGTGGAATTAAAAAAGTAATAATTAGAACTAGTGATTCTGAATACATAGAAGTTGATGTTGATGAATGGATTCAAAATGATGATTTATTAGAAGGCAAATATACATATTAAAGTTTAAAAATAATCAGCATCTTGCTTTGTCAAAGCACATTAAAAACGCAGTTGCTACTGCATACTGATGCTGTAACAGGCAAAGCCTTAACAGCCTCAGCAACATACAGGAGTATGCGCCTTTGCCTTTTTAATGTACTTTTCCTCGCAATATACTAATTCTTTTTAAATTTAATAATAATAGCAAAATCAAGAAAGGAATGGAGAAATGAGTAAACCAATAGTTGCAATTATAGGAAAACCAAATGTAGGCAAATCTACATTTTTTAACTATGTTGTAGGAAAGAGAATATCAATAGTTGAAGATACACCTGGTGTTACAAGAGATAGAGTATATGCTGATGCAAATTGGAGAGGCAGAAATTTTACATTAGTAGATACAGGTGGTATAGAGCCAGAGTCTGATGACATTATTCTTTCACAAATGCGTAGACAGGCAGATATGGCAATTGAAATTGCAGATGTAATTTTATTTGTAACAGACATAAAGCAAGGAGTTACAGCAACAGACCAAGATATAGCATTAATGTTAAAAAAATCTAAGAAACCAATAATTTTAGTATGTAATAAATCTGATACATTTGGAAAAATCCCGGATGAACTATATGAATTTTATAATTTGGGAGTTGGAGAGCCTTTTGCAGTATCTTCAGTAAATGCAAAAGGAATAGGAGACGTACTAGATGCTATATATGATAACCTTCCACCTCAAACAGATGATGAGAATGATAGTGATGTTATTAAAGTAGCGATTATAGGAAAGCCAAATGTTGGTAAATCTTCATTAGTAAATAAAATACTTGGAGAAAAAAGAGTAATAGTAAGTGACATTGCAGGAACTACAAGAGATGCAATTGACTCTGAATTTCAAAATGAATTTGGCAAATATGTATTTATTGATACAGCTGGAATTCGTAGAAAAAGCAAGGTAAATGACAACATAGAAAAATATAGTGTTATGAGAAGTTTATTAGCTGTTGAAAGAGCAGATGTGTGTATTCTAATGTTAGATGCAAAAGAAGGAGTAACTGCTCAAGATGCAAAAATAGCTGGAGAAGCACATGAAGCTGGTAAAGGTGTAATAATTGTTGTTAACAAATGGGACGAAGTAGAAAAAGACAATCAAACAATGGAAAATTACAAAAAAGACGTATATAATAAATTATCTTATTTATCTTATGCACCTATCATGTTTATATCAGCTAAAACAGGTCAAAGAGTAAACAAACTATATGAAATGATAAATATGGTTGCAAGCCAAAATGCGTTGAGAGTATCAACTTCAGTTTTAAATGATGTATTAAGTGAAGCAGTAACAATTGTACAACCACCAACAGATAAAGGAAAGAGACTAAAGATTTTTTATATGACTCAAGCTACAACAAAACCACCAACATTTGTGGTATTTGTAAATGATAAAGAGCTATTTCATTTTTCTTATGAAAGATACCTTATGAATCAAATTAGAAAAGAGTTTGGACTAACAGGAACACCGATTAGAATGATTGTAAGAGAAAAAGGAGATAAAGAATAGTACAAAGGAGAGTGATTTTTATGGCAACATATATAATAGTTGCAGTAATTGCCTATTTAATAGGCAGTATTAATTTTTCAATAATTATTAGTAAAAAAATGGCAGGATTTGATATAAGAGAAAAAGGTAGTGGAAATGCCGGAACAACCAATATGTTAAGAGCAATTGGTAAAAAAGCGGCAGCTATAACTCTTATTTGTGACATATTAAAAGGGGTTGTATCAATTTTTATAGCCTTTTTAGCAGGAAAAATCATTAAAAATCTAGATAATGCTTTATTAGTACAAATTGCAGGAATATTTGTACTAATCGGACACACATTTCCAATCTTTTTTGGATTTAAAGGTGGAAAAGGTATAGCAACATCATTAGGGGTTCTATTAACTATAAATTGGCAAATTGGATTAATATGTTTAGTATTTGCATTAATCCTAATAGCACTAACTAAAATGGTTTCTGTTGGCTCTATATCTGCTGGTATTTTATTTCCAGTATTAGTTGCATTCATTAACCAAAACTATATTGTTCCCACGAGTAACAGTAATTGGAGTTATTTAATATTTAGTATTATTATAGCTTTACTAGTTATATTCAATCATAGAGCAAATGTACAAAGAATACTAAATGGAACAGAAAATAGAATAAGTTTTAAAAAGTAAAAAAATAAATTGAAAAAGGAGAGAATAATAATGAAGAATGTTTGTATAATTGGAAGTGGAAGTTGGGGATGTGCATTAGCCATTCATGCAGCTAAAATTGGTCATAATGTTAAAATATGGTCATTTGCTCAAAAAGAAGCAGATTTAATAAATAAAGAAAGAAAGTGCATATTTTTGCCAATGGCAACAATGCCTGAAAATATATATTGCACAACAGATATAAAAGAAGCAGTAGAAGGCTCTGATATTATATTACATGTAACACCATCAAAATTTTTCAGAGATACATTAAATAAATATAAAGAATATATAACAACTCAACCAGTAGTTATATGTTCAAAAGGCTTTGAACTTGCAACATTATCAACATTAAATGATGTTGCAGAGCAAGAAATACCAAATGTTAAAATAGGAGCATTTTCTGGACCTAGTCATGCTGAAGAAGTATCACTTGAAATACCAACTGCAATAGTTGCTGCATCAAAGGATTATGATGTACAATATTTAATTCAAGATACTTTCATGAACGAAAATATGAGAGTATATACTAGCAATGACATACAAGGTGTAGAGCTAGGAGGAGCATTAAAAAATATAATTGCATTTTGTGCAGGAATTATAACAGAATTAAAATTAGGAGATAATACCTTTGCAGCATTAATTTCTAGAGGTTTAACTGAACTTTCAAGATTAGGAGTTGCAATGGGAGGCGAACATAATACATTTTATGGCTTATCTGGATTAGGTGATTTAATAGTAACTTGTATGAGTGAACATAGCAGAAACAGAAAAGCAGGAAGATGTATAGGAAGAGGACTTACTTTAGAAGAAACTAAAAAAGAAGTAGGAATGACTATTGAAAGTGTTGACAACATTGAAGCAGCTTATAAATTGGCCCAAAAATATAATATAGAAATGCCAATTGTAAATGCTGTATACGATATTTTATATAATAATTTAGATCCAAGAAAAGCTGTAACACAATTAATGACTCGAGAAAAGAAGGCTGAGTAATATTAGTTTAGAAACACATCTTAAAAAGGAAATACACAAATATGAGATTAGTAGTACAAAGAGTAAAAAACTCTAATGTAGTTGTAGAAGGACAAACAATTGGAGAAATAGGACAAGGATATATGGTGTTGATTGGTGTTGGACCAGAAGATACCAAAGAGATAGCAGATTTTTTAGTACAAAAATTAATTAATTTAAGAGTGTTTGAAGATAAAAATGAAAAGATGAATTTATCTATAAAAGACATAGATGGAGAGCTTTTATTGATATCTCAATTTACACTTTACGCAGATACAAGTCACGGAAATAGACCAAGTTTTATAAATGCGGCTAAACCAGACAAAGCAAATGAACTTTATGAATATTTTGTTGAACAATGTAAAAAGCAAAATATAAAAAAAGTTGCAACAGGTAAATTTGCAGCAGATATGCAAGTTACATTACAAAATGATGGACCAGTAACAATTATATTAGAAAAAGAATAAAATGGCATTAGGAGCATTTTAATAAGGACAATTCTTATTAAAAATGCTCCTAAGGCTTTTTTTATGCTGTTTTTATTTTATCTTTTAACATATTTTGAAATTCTTTTTCAAAATCATATTCATTTGCTGAAATTGATATAATTCCAACTCCTGAGTAATATATATCTATTTGTTGATATTTCTTTCCATCAACTTTTGTTTGTTGGTGGACTAATATTTTATCAATTAATTCATTTATTATTTCTGGTGTAAGTTCTTTTATTTCAGTATATTTCTTAACTTTATCTACAAATGAAGTTATTTCAATTTCTTTTTGCTCTGTATTAGAAATATCTTTACTTAATATTTCTATCTTTTCTTTTAAGTTTTTTTGCTCATTTGTGTAATTTGTAGAAAAATTAGAAAACATCTCATCTGAAATCTTTCCAGAAACATTATCTTCATAAATATGCTGAATTAAGTTATCTATTTCTTTTAATCTTTGCTGATATTGTGTAAGTTGCTTTTTATCTCTAGCAACCTTAACCTTTTGTTCTTCAATACTTGCATTCTGTTTTTCTTTAATAAATAGCCATTCAAAATCATGAATATATGAAACTACTTGTTGTACTTGTTCTAAAACTATCTGTCTTAAAGCAATATCTTTGATATTATGGCTAGTACATGCATTTGTAGAATTGTTTTTATAATTGGAACATCTATAAAAGTCTTTATCTGATGTAAAATTATTAGCAGTACAATAATATAGCTTTGCTCCACAATCCTTACAAAATAGATGACCAGAAAATATACTTTGTTTTCCTGTTTTAGTAGGTCTTCGCTTACTGTTTCTAATTCGTTGAACAGTGTTCCAAGTTTCTTCATCAATTATTGGTTCGTGATGATTCTTAAATATTTTCCATTCTTCTTTTGGCAAGTCAATTTTAGTATGGTCTTTGAAAGACCTTTGCGTTGACCTAAAATTTACTGTATCTCCAATATATTCTTGTCTATCTAATATATTGTTTACTGTATCAGCATTCCAAAAATTCTTTACTTCCTGTACTTTTGTAGGCGATTTTCTTCCTAAACTTTGATAATATTCAGTAGGTGTCATTATTCCATCTTCTTTTAGTTTTCTAGCTATTTGTGTAGTTCCATAACCTTGAACACATAAATTATAAATCTTTCTTACAACTTCTGCCGCTGGCTCATCTACTAACCACTTGTCTTTAATGTTTGGATCTTTGATATACCCATAAGGTAAAAATGTTGTAAGAGAAATACCAGAGTTACCTTTATTCTTGAATACTGCTCTAACTTTTTGACTTGTATTTTTAGCGTGCATTTCGTTAAACCAGTCTTGAATAGGCAAGAAATCATTTAGACCTTTATCAGTATCTATATTATCCATTATAGCAATATATCTAACATTAAGTCTTACGAAATCTTCTTCTAATAATTGACCTACTATAAGTCTATTTCTTCCAAGTCTTGAGTGGTCTTTTACTATTATCGTTCCAATCTGTCCTTGCTCTGCTAATTCCATTATCTCCATAAAAGCAGGTCTTGTAAAACTTGTTCCTGAATAGCCATCATCTACAAAGAACTTTATATTTTTGAAATTGTTGTTTTCTGCATATTTACTTAATATTGATTTTTGATTTGTTATACTATTGCTTTCTCCTAGCTGTTCATCATCTCTTGATAAACGGCAGTATAAAGCAGTTATTCTATCATTATTTGACTGTCCCATTATCATTCTCCTTTCTTTTAGGCAGCCGAGTATGATATAAAATATTACAAATCATTTTGTAGTTATTCACATAATACCATACCCGTTTTAGCAGTTCAAGTGATTTTAAGATTTTTTTGTTAATTTAAAAATTGTATTCAAAACACTTTCGTCTGCTTGCCCATTAAAATAGGCATTTACTTTATACATTGTGCCATTTATTTCTTTTTCAATGTTCAAATTTTGTTCTAAGCAATAATGTTCCCTAAAATATTGTAATCGTTCTTCTAAAGTCATTTTACTTAATTTCTCAATATATTCATTTTTTACTTGCTTTAAAAATATATATTGTTCATCTGTTAGTTCTAATCTATAAATAATATTATCGTGCATTTCTATCAGCCCTCCTTTTCTTATATTCAGGAGAGTCAATTTTTTCTTGATATCTACGTTCTTTTTCATATTCTTCAATTAAACCATGTTCAACTCTTTCTCTAGTTTCTCCTTGAAAACGATTAAGATATGCTTTATCATAATCAGTAATATTTGCTAGTATTTCTCTTTCAGTAGGTGTATATAATTTTTCAAGCCTTTGCCTTTCAGCAAGTTCTAGCTGTCTTTGTTTTTCTTGTTCTTCTTCCTTGAATAGAGATTTAAAGAAATTAGCTACTCTAGTAGGAGCATAGGCAATTGCACGAATAAAATCTCTAGCTTTTTCTTTTAGTTCGTCAAAATCGTGCTTTAATTTCTTATTTTCTTCTTTTAGCTTTGTAATCTCAACATCTGAGGCAATACCTTTTTTAGCATATTTAACAAGATTTTGATAATCATCAGTATCTAATTCAACCTTTTTACCAAATAGTTTGGATTTTCCTACATCAATATTATCGATGTCGCCTTTATAACCTTTGTAATTATCAATATCTTTCTTTATTTCGTTTAATTCTTGTTGTGCTTGACTTTTTCGCTTTTCAGAATCTTCAGTAGCAGAAATAGTTTCAGCAAATTTATTTTGTTGCTGTTTTACCTTATCAGTAATCGCCTCTAATTTTTCTCTTTCTTTTTTAGCCTTAAATTCTATATCAGATAAATGTTCAGCAGTTGAGCCTTTTACACCTCTTATAAAATCTTTATAGCCATTATTAGACATATATTTATAAAATCTATCTTGAAGTAGGCTATATGATTTAATTAAAATAGGCTTACCTTTATCATTTAGAATCTCATTACCTTCATTATCAAGAGCCTTTTGACTTTTCCATTTCTTACTATGGCTGACTTGCATAATTGTTTCTTTAACTTTTCCAACAAGAGATTTATCTTTAGTTCTTTTAGAATATTTTATTTCTTTTTTTACAACTGGGAGTGCAATAACGTGTAAATGATAGTGATATATAGGCTTACCATATTCTTCAGTTAATGCAATATTTTGTTCATCTGCATGAATAACAGCAGATATAATATTATCTTTACCATATTCTTTTTCTGCAAAGTGAAAGGCTTCTTCATAAAACTTCTTTGCAAAATCGTATCCTCCGTGTTTTTCAAAATAGTCTGAATTGATGTCTAATACCAGTTCATCAAATATTTTAGCATTATCTTTAAGTCCTCTTAATGAAACTTTATTTTCATCAATTAGTTCTTTTAATTTTTCGTTGTAAGTTTTGTCGCAAGTTTTGTAATAAACATTATTTTTAGTTTGTTCTAAATCAACATTCATATTGGAATAAGATTGGTTTTTTCTTTCGTTGTGTCTTTCTGCTTTACCTATACTTTGTTTTGTATAAGTAACAACTCTTGCAACAGAATAGTTTGTTTTTTCCATAAGTGCGTCCTTTCCTGCAGGTATGCAAGAAGGTTTTTTTATAAAGCCTTTTCAAAGAACTAATTTCTGCCTTACCTAAGGTAGCATATACTATGGCAAATCTGCGAAGCAGTTACACAGGCTTTCTTCGAAAGTGTATAACCCACTATGACACTTTCAGACTATCGTCTGCAAAGATGTCTAGTTGGGCTCCTTAGCGGAGGGCATACAAAAAAGGCTTCGCTTTTTTGTATCAAAACGAAACCTTATATATTTATTACCATAAGATATCTAATAACTAATAAGTGTTTCGTTTTCTACAAACTGAAAAATTATATAAGCATACATGCATAATAATTTTTCGTTATCACTTTAATCAATCATTGATTAAAGGTGCTTGATTTACATACAGACACAAATAATTAAGTGAATATCAAATGCTAAAAACAGTATTTTGGGTATTTTTAATAAACCTAAAGCATTATTACTTTTGGCAATTTCAATTTTGCCTTAAATTTTGGCATTTTTAAGGCTATTCACTTTTAAATGTGTTTCTCCTGTAAATCAAACATGATATTTTGTAGCACTTATTATTCATTAAATTCATTACCCTTAAACAAAACATACACTAATTCGGGCACTTTTAACTCTAATGGCTCCTCTAAATGAGTAAAGAGGAATATCAATATTTAATTTTTCAGTGTCATATCTAATGACATCTATACTATATCACGAATTGCCATGAAAATCAAGAAAAAGTTGAAAATAAAATTGTAAAATTCTTGAATTTGTGATAATATGTTATCAATAGTTCAAAAATTCTACAAGGAGGTATTTCAATATATGGATAATAACAAATTAGATACAATAACAAACTTGTTTGAAGGTAAAGAAATAAGAAGTATTTGGAATAGTGATAAAGAAGATTATTATTTTAGTGTAGTCGATGTAATTAGTGCATTAACTGATAGTAAAATACCAAAAAGATATTGGTCAGATTTAAAAAGAAAGTTAACTGAAGAAGGTAGCCAACTGTACGAAAATATCGTACAGTTGAAAATGTTAGCGAATGATGGAAAAATGCGTGAAACAGATGCTTTAGATACAAAAGGAATTTTAAGATTAATCGAGTCAATTCCAAGTAAAAATGCAGAGCCATTTAAACTTTGGCTTGCTCAAATGGGTAAAGAAAGAATTGATGAAGTATTTGATCCAGAACTTGCCGTAAATCGTGCTGTTAATTATTATAGAAGCAAACGGATATGACGATAAATGGATTAAACAAAGATTAACTGGTGTTGTAGATAGACATAAGCTAACTGATGTTTGGAAAGAAAGTGGTATAACTAAAAATTATGAATATGGAATACTTACAAACGAAATTTATCAACAATGGTCTGGAATGAAAGCGTCACAATATAAAGAATATAAAGGTTTAAGAAAAGAATCTTTGAGAGACAATATGACAGATATTGAAGTTACTCTAGCAGATTTAGGAGAAATTGCAACTAGAGAAATAACTAAAAAGAAAAATCCTATTGGTTTAAAACAAAATCTTGAGGTGGCAAGATGTGGTGGAAACATTGCATTAAATACAAGAAAAAATTTAGAAAACGAATTACAAGAAAGTATTGTTACAAATTCTAATGCTTTAAATTACCAATATATGGATGATGTATTAAAGATAGAAAATAAATAAAACACAATAAAAGCCATATTTTTACAATGGCTTTTTCTTTATTATTGAAAATTGTCTTGGATATTTGTTTGAAGTAGGGGAAGTGTGTTTTAAAATGACTATATTTCTTTCACTTTCTTCAATTGGTAATTTAAAACTAATTATTTTTTCTAAACTATAATTTAGTACTTTTAAAGCATTCTTTGCACTTTTTAATTCCTCTAAAATATTACCTTTCATAAAAACAAATAATCCATTAATTCTAACATACTTTGATCTCCTACTTTAAACTTCGTAGAATTATTTAAATCAACCGCAAAACGATAACCAGATTTAATTAATTTCTTAATTGTACCTTTATGACTTGATAAAGTATCATAATTAATAACAACAATTATATTATTTCTTGCATATTCATCATCAAACTTATCAAATATTGCATCTAACTTATTATCTTTATCATACATACTACTTGGTATTGATATCAAGTATTTATTTTTAAAATCTGCATTTAACATATTACCAACTAACTTAGATAACAACAATGCAAGTAACACCTCAATCTTATCCTCAGCAACAATTCCCTCTTTGTATGTTTTATCAACTATATAATCACTATAAATCTTACTAAACGCAATATTATGTTCTAAACTAATTGCATAAACATTCTTAGAAACTTCATTCATTTCAAGTGTAAACATATTAGTTTCCAATTTATTTAAAGTATACTTTATCATTCCATCATATAATTTTTGATCTTTTATTATATTATTTATAACTAACTTAAGTTCCTTAACTTCATATTCTTTAAATTTTATAAATTTACTTATATTATTCGCATAAGTTTCTCTTTTTGATTTAATACTATCTAGCATCTCATTATCATGCTCTAACCTAATCATCAACTTAAATATCATTTCATATTTAAGAACTTTTTCCTTAAATTGTTTA
>ENA-OPNI01000308-OPNI01000308.1-human-gut-metagenome-genome-assembly--contig:-NODE-308-length-17188-cov-2.896340_pt1 | contig 17188 bp, 10 predicted proteins | sample MGYA00241538_ERZ501773 | MGnify/ENA primary metagenome ERZ501773 (study PRJEB25962, sample SAMEA2042556) | human gut metagenome | biome: human gut; feature: human-associated habitat; material: faeces...
TTTTCCACTGTATACTACTTTTCCGTCCGCCATACTTGGAGCATTGATCTCCAGCAGATCAAATGTAAATTCTTCATAGCTCTGCAGAGAATCTGTATCTCCATCTACCGTTTTCTCTACTGTAAAGCTGCCCGGCTTGTTCTCATAATACAGATATCCGCTGTTAAACCGCTGATCAACCCAGCTTGGAGCTACGACATCACTGCTGCTCTTGCTGACCATGAAGTAATATGGCTCCTTCTGAACAGAGAAACCATCATCCGCCGTCTTTTCATACAATGCAAATACCTGATCATATGGAAGTCTGTTGATTTCCTTAGTTCCATCTGCGCCTAATGAGATATTACTCATAACCGGAGCAGGCTCAATATCTTTTATCCATTCGCCTGCAGCATTTGTCTTACATTTATATAATGCAAATACTGAACCATTTAACATCTGCATCTGATTGTTGCCATTTGTCCAATATTTATATAATGTAATAGAACCATATATTGATTCTACGCCCGCATGTGGCTCCTGAACAGTTGTTGAAATAGTTGAACTTGTTGATCCCTTTGAGCCTGTGTAACCTGTAAGGCTGAAGCTGTTTGATGCATTTGATGCATCCAGCTTTCCTCCAACCACCTGATTCACTTCTGCACGGTATACAAGCTTTAATGCTTTGCCATCCGGCAGATTCATCTTTACTGTTCTGCTTCCTGCATCATAGGAGTATGCACAGTTTGATGTGATATCTGTCCAGTTGGAAGCATCCTTTTCCGGATTACCGTCTCCATTATATGCATAAACATGGAGAGAGTCTGCCTGGAACAACAAGGCACTTCCCATTGTATCTTCTGCATGGATCGTACCTCCATTTGCAAGCTTAGCCGCATTTGTATTGACATATACGGTATATTCTACAACCTGATCTTTGACAGATGTTAATTCGCCGTTGTTCTTCTTCTGTTCCAGAATATATACACCTGACTTCTTGACTGTATCTCCAGGTGTGATCGTATTTGTTGTGGAGCTGCTTCCCTTGGATTCTCCGTTGTAGGAAACCTCTGCATTATTTGTAACATTGATCGATGCTCCATTCTTAACATAATCTGTTAATATATCATCTGCTACCGATGCAGAATATGTAATCTCTGCCACATACTTGGTAAATGAAGTATTCGATGCTACATCTGCTATACCATCCAATATCTGCTGTGTAACAGGGATCGAGTATGTGATCGTATGTCCGCTGATGCTTCCCGTGATGGCTGCTGCACTGCCATCTGCCTGTGAATACCACTGGTTTGCCCATTTTTTCAGCTGCAGCTCAGCATCATCATTAAACTGCAACGTATCAGGCAGCGTATCAGTAACTGTGATCACATCGCCAACCTTCAGATCATCGGAAATCTCAGATAAATTAATAGATAACGAATAATCGATCGTATTCAGTTTTGTTGTGCTGACCGTTCCTGTCTTATCCAGACTATTTGTATATTTATAATTTGCTTCTGCATCCGCAGAGAACTTTGTATCATTCTTATCCTTATAAGTCAGATTTGCATGGTTAATAAAATTTGCCCCATCTGTAAGATTTTCCGGCTTGGTAATAATTGTAACCTCTATAACCTGTCCCTTCTTTGATGCGATATACGCATCATCAAATCGGAACTGGATACCCCACTGATCTGCTTTCGTGACAGAAGCTACAATTCCATTTCCGGCTACCAGAGAACCATTGTTGATGACATTTGTTCCCTCAATATCCACATTAGACACAAATGACTGCCAGCTTCCATTTGATTTATCGGATTCATTTAATGACACTTCTGTGATCGTATCTGATGCAGGTATATTGATCGATATCTTCCATGTTAATGTACCATCTGCATTTGCTTTTACAAATTCCTTATCCAGAATACCCTTGCCATCTGTCTGCATGGTACCAGTCTTTTTATATTTCGTTCCATCAAAATCTACATCTACATCATTTGTAAGCACTGTCGGAAGTGCAGAATCCAAGGCAGTATCTGCTACATCCGTTGTATATGTGAATTTGTATGTATCACCATTCTTTGTAAAGTCACTAAGCTTCAGATCAGCAAGGCTTACCCCTGCCGGAAGACCGGAAGCTGTAAGATACTGTCCTAATGTATCCTTGATCGCTACATTATTAATATCAAAGGTTGGATCCTTTGTCAGATCTCCCAACTGAAGCTCAACTGTCCATGTGATCGATGTCTTCTTGCCGGATGCATCCGTGTTCCAGGTTCCGTTCTTGGACAACGATGGTTTTCTGATATTAAGCCCTGTTGTAACACTGCCTGTATTCTTGTCATTGTCCTTATTCGTCTTATATTTTACTGAGAACTTATTGTCGAAGATATTCACATCACCTTCCGCAAATGCCTGCTTTACATCTGCTGCACTGACTGTTACATCATAGATGATCTTCGCTGTTTTTGCTGATTCATCCTTCGAATCAAGAACCATGCCTGACATTGCTGCCTGTGCATCTGACCAGCTTGTGTAACCGGTTCCGTTTACCTGTATATTTGATATATTCGTAAGCGCAGAACCCATCGTCTCTGTTGCATCCCCAAGCGTAACCTTGCCATTATATGCTGTGACCGTTACTTCATAGGACTGTGTGATAGAACCATCCGGATTCCATGTTACAGTACCCTTGCTCTTGTTGGAGCCTGCATAGCTTTCTGACTCATTCAGATCAACATTGACCGTAAAGCTGGCATCTCCGATCTTGATCGTTCCTTTATTCTCTGTATCCAGATCAGTATCTGCAAAATCAACAGAGCCATCAATATTTGCCCATCCATTGATCTCACTTTCATCCAGGAATTCATCTTTTAATGTAATATAACATTTTCCGTCCTGAATATACCAGGTACCAACATCAACACCGGTTTCATCATACAATTCTGTTTCTGCATAATCATTAATCGTAATTCCCTGTGCTGCCAGATCTACATTAAAACTCTTAAGTCTGGAATTATTTGCGATTGCCCATTTGAATGAAACTCCAACCTTATCACCATTCTTAACATTGGAATCGTCTGAAACCGTAGTTCCATTCACCTTGATCGTGAAATCACTAAGCGTCAGTCCATCCGGATTTGCCAAAGGCGTGATTCCTTTCTCACTTTCCTCCGCATCCGATGCCGTTGCCGGCTGTGCACTGTTTCCAGCTTTTGCACTGGTACTTCCAAGACCTGCTCCACCACTGATTGGTGAACAAACTGAGAAGACCATGAGCAATGCCAGTAAAAGCGCAACTACTTTTTTGCTTTTCCTTCCCATTCTCTTTACCTCCATTTGTTGTTCTTGTTCACTTTTTCTTTGTTGTTCTTTGCTCTTTTGTTGCTTCCTTCAGTTATATTATTATACGCGCCTCTTTAATTTTGAGCGCAGAAAACTACTATACCTGAATATAGATACTTAATATTATACACAACCGGATCTTCATTTCAATATATTTTCACCTTAATTCTTTATAAATATAAACAGGAATCCCATATTTCGTTTATTCCGTAAAGAAACGCTCTCTTCGCATAACAAATTTCTGAAGTTTTTTACTTTATAAGACAAACTTTCCTATAAAGTAAAAAGAGCCGCTCCCCGTAATCGGGAACGGCTCCTGTATTATTGTCACATTTTCTATCTCTGTTGCTGCAGATATTCTGCAACTCGTCTGACTGAATTACCATCGCAGTCAGCAAATACATCTTTTCTAAATACTTCCAGCTTCTGATAATCATATGATTCAATCTGTCGGATCTCATTCACCAGATCTTCTGCAGACTTCACGATCGGACAGAACATTTCATTTGCAAATTCTTCTGCTGTCATCTGAATGCTGTCTTTTTCTATAAATGTCTCATAATCATATGCAGATGAATACATCGGTTTTCCAAGCAGCACACTCTCAAAGAATAAAGCACTGTAATCTCCTACGATCACATCGGCTGCCATCAGCAGTCTTCGTGCCGGAATCTCTTTTTCGAGCACCTTGCAGAAACCAGGGATCTCGTACTGTTTCAGGTTCTTTTCCTTCTGAACTGCCTGATCAAAATGAAGCACAACCATGTACTTATCCTGAAGCGCTGTCTGCATTTTGCTCAGAGAAAGCATCGCCGTCTTTCTGGTTTCTTTATCTTTTCTCCAGCTTGGCATATACAGAATGATCTTACGTCCATTCAGTTCCGGTATCAGCTTCATAAGTGCATTTCTGGATTCCTCTATCAGCTTCTGGTCAAAATACTGATCCGTATTGCAGCTTCCCTTCAGTCCACAATAAACATTTCCATTTCCGGAATAGGTCTTACGGAACAGATCTTCCTGTCCTTCAGACGGAATCTGAAGCACCGAAACCGGATTCTGTGCAGCAAGATGCGCACCCTTTCTCTTCCACCTGATCTCATCAACAGCCTGAAGTTCTTTCTTATATAATGAAAATGCAAGCTCCGGCAACATAATCTGCTCTGTTTCCTCCCGAAGTTCACAGCGACACAGGATCGAAACAGGTTTTGAAGTCACAATATATCTTGCTGTTGCAAGCTCCCTTGCTAATAGCAGAAGATCCTTCTTTTTCTGATCCAGCATTAATACCTTACAGGAGATCTTCTGTTCCTTCAGATATTCCTTCAACTGGAACAATGGATCATTCTTTGTGAGTGCTCTTTCAGATAACAGAACGATCTGATCTACAATATCCGTTTCCGGAACGACCAGCTCATATGCCTCTGCAAATTCATCCGCAACCTTCTTCAGCTCCTGATATTTCTCATAAAATTCTTTATTCTTTTTCTGCTCATCCTTTGTAACCAGATTATCGTAATCCTTGTAATGTGCAAGCAGATAATCACGCACACGCTCCATGGAATGTCCGTCGCAGTTTGCAAACATCTTCTCCCGGAACTGATCCATCTTCTGATAATCATAGTGATCGATCTGCTTCAACTGATCCGCAAGCTCCTGTTCGGTTCTGACGATCGGGCAGAACAGGTTCTGATCAAATGCATTTGCATGCAGGGACATATTCAGCCCCTTGATGATCTTCTCATAATCATAGGCGGTCGAATATGCCGGCTTACGCAGAATCGTTGTCTCAAAGAAGGAATCTCTGTAATCACCTACGATCACATCACTTGCTACCATTAAGGCACGGATCGTCATACCATTGTTCTTGTTAATACATTTACTGAAGCCTTCTACTTCCAGTTCATTCTTAAATCCATTCTTGCTCTGGATCGCATTCAGGCTGACAACCACACAGTACTTATCACCGATCAGTTTGCTTAATGCCTGCATATTGAAGATTCTCGCCCATATGCTGCTGGAATTCACTCTACGAAGCGTTGGCATGTACAGGATAACCTTTCTGTCTGCTGTCTCCGGGAAAAGATCCTGCAGCTTCTGTTTTGCCTCACTGATGAAGTCCTTATCAAAATACATATCCGTACTGCAGTTTCCATACAGAACTTCCCGATCCATTTCCTTTGGCGAGAACTGCTTATCAAATTCCGCTCTCTGATGTTCCGATGGAACCTGAAGGATATCCGTATCATTATTCAGGACATAATCAAAATATTTCTGCTTCCATTTGAGGAAATAGCGAACCTCATACCCCTGATTATAAAGGTTAAATGCATTATCACGAAGCATGATCATATCTGTTCCCATTCTGAAGGATGTCCGGCAGAACAGGTGGATCGCTGCCGGAACAATAATGTATCTTGCAGATGCAACAATCGCTGCAATCTCTTCATCCGTCTTTTTGGTGTTACCCATACGAAGCAAAACAACCGAAAATTCCTTATGTGGTTTCATCATTTCTGCCATCTTGCCAAGATATCCGGATGTAAAATTCTTCGCATTTGTTACAAATACGATCTTGTTCTCAATACCGTATACATCCGATGCCTCGTCATATAATTCGGCAAATCGCTCTGCACGCTCCTTGATCTCTTCGTATTTCTCTTTGTATTTTCTGTTCTCTTCCAGTTCTCCTTCTGATAACAGTCTGCCGGAAGCATATCCATCACCCGGCATGATCTGGTACATCTCAAAATACCGTCTCTTTACTTCTTCCGAAGCACGGGTTACAGACATGGTGATACTCGTCGTAACACTTCCCATTCCACGGGTTTTCTCCTTCGACGCAAAGCTGTCTAACATCTTCATGGTAAATGGCGGTGCAAATTCACGCTTCTTACCATAGAGGGAAATCGAATCTACCAGCCCACCGATCTGCTCAGCAAATTCCTCATTTTCCAGATTATTTCTATAATAATTCAATGCAAATTCATACAGCATCCGGTCTGTATCTTCCGGTGTATGAAGTGGAAGCTTCGCATACTGATATGCAAATTCCGGAAGAAGTCTCTGCATGGAGTCAAACAGGCTCGTATCGTGTGGAACCGGAACAATGACCGGTTCTACCTTACCATCTACAACCTGGTATTTCTCAATACTCTTATATGGCATATTGGCAAAGATACCTTCCATAAAAAACTGTGCCGTATTATTGGTCGTGAAATTATATCGTACGGAATGACCGATCGTCGGAAGTACCGTTCTACTGTAATAGTAAGGTACATCCACTTCTTCCCCTACAATATCATGCCACAGTCTGACAAAGCAGTCCTGTGTATAACCTCTGCCCCAGTATTCCACAAAGGCAAATTTCTCTGTCCGGTCAATCTCCTGCTCCAGATATCTGCTGACAAGTACACGTTCTTCTGCTCCCTTTTTCATCAGATACTGATTATAGCTTTCGGACTTTTTAAATATGTCGATCAGACCATTTAATACTTTCTTATCTGTAAAATTAACTCCATCCAGAACAACCGCCGGGAAAAACTTACGGAACTGACGGTCTGTCAGATCCATTGCTTTTAACAGCTTGTCCTTAGAAGTGATATTTCCAAAACTGCCATATGGCTCCCAGAATTCACGGTCAACCTCATGGATAAAAGAAGGGATTCTCCATGTTCTTCTGGATGCATAGATGTATTTTGTCTTTACGTTAAGTCCCCGCGCCTCAATGATCGCATCTGCGATCCGTTTTAATGGATGTCCGTCACGGGAAATGAAATATAACGTCTGATATCCTCTTCTGATTGCATCCCGAAGTGCCCAGTCTACATATGGAACCATGCAGATCGTCACAAATGTGGACACAAATTCATCTCTTGTATATACTGCCTTTGCAGCCATTCTGGTCTGAAGTGCAGCCACCAGATAGGAATCATACGTTCCAAGCTGTTCTACCAACTGTGTCTGAATATCGGAAAATTCCGGTTTTGCAACCTGTCTTACTTCGATTCCAATCTTTCTTGGCGGATTGTGATCGGCAATCGGATTATCACCATAATGAACCCACTTCTTAAAATCATAATATGGTTCAAAACTTGCAAATACTTCAAAGAATAACTGCTGTGATACCTTCTGAACTCCATATTCACAGGACAGATACAGTGGCAGTTCTGTTAACATCGGCTCCGCTCTGCGGAGCATCTCAAGGATCACATCCTTCGGCAGATACATATCACTGACCAGAATAACCGTATCTTTCTGTGCCAGATATTTCTTAATCATATCGATCTGCTCCGGCAACGGGATTACATTGTCATATTCACATTCCAGCTCCCAAGCCTTTAGCTTCTGTACCTGCTCATCTGTCAGATTATATACGGATGCCATACGGGCAAAGATCTCATCAAACTGAATCTCAACCTTTTCTGATTCACGAAGTGCAATTGATTTATTATAATATTCTCTTACATTTGCTTCTGATGTTTTACGGATCGATGGATAATTCAGAACAAGCGCTCTTGGGAACCCTCCATCCTCCTGCATTTTTTCCTGTACATAGTAGAAGATGCCAACCGGATCGAGTACCTTTCTGGAAAACAGCGTATCAAAGATATCAAAGCTATACAGAGTTGGAAGCTCTACCTTCTCCGGTACAAATGCGATCGTGCTGTCAATGATCTTATCCATACTGTCTGAAGTAGAATACTCCCAGTACAGCTTACTGATCCGATCCAGACTATCGCTGATATCGTCTTTCTCATATTCCGAAAGTGCCTGAACCAATTCATCAAAATTCTTACATTTTCGGCCCGGTGTAACCTCATCATAATCCATCGGGAAATCCAGATCGTCATTGTCAAAGTCAAACGCATACCGCAGGAAATGCTTGCAGCCTGCCGCAATAAAATCTGTAAATATAGAGGAATAATCCATGATACACAGATCGATCTTATCCAAGATCTCATAGAAATCATTGGTGTTATCCCAGAACAAAAGCCATTTACAATCTGCATATCTCTGCTTTGCCCAGAGGAAGCCCTGTTCCTTTTCAAGTAGCGGATGCATCTTAAATATCATCAACAGATGCTCTTTCTCACATACCTCTATGATACGGTCAATATCCGGAATTGCCTTGGAGAACAGCTCACCATCCGGATTATTCCGATACGTTGGTGTATATGCAACAATCTTGGTATCCTCCGGAAGCCCCTTCTGTCCGATCAGATCATGATCATATGTTTCAATCTTCTTATAATTCGCTTGATACAGGCATCTTGGATATCCGGCTCTTACGATCTGCTTCTCCGTTAATCCAAGCTCCGCCTTTGCTATATTCTCGATAAATGCAGATGGTGCCAGATATAATTCATAGGTACGATAATATTCATTTCTTGCAATATATTTCTTTGCAAGCTCCGGCAGTAAACGTCCTTCTTTGATCTTACGCTCTACAACCTTTACACCGCCAACACCGTGCCAGAGATTCAGATACTTTGCTTGTTCCAGTCCATCCGGAATAAATGCCTTTACCTGCTCAGAAACCAGTACGCCGGTATAGCTGATGATCGTTTCTGCCTGAGGTGTTCCCATGCGATATGCATGAAAGCCCATACCACGGATCATCTCGATCAGTTCTACATCATCACACAGCCAGTATGGAACAATATCTTTTCTATAATTATTGATATACAAAAACAGATATTTTGGATTCCCCCGAAAATCATTACTGTACTGTCCGGCACAGAACGCCCATACCTTGTCCTTTTCTTTTCCCGCGCAGATCTGGTGAACCTCTGCTACCTCTCTCGCATTTTCCTCATCGATCAATGCCTGCTGACGTTCCTTTTCCTCCAGGCGTTCCTGCTCCAGTGTTTTTCCTGCTCTATATCCCGTTCTTCTGTTTTAATCTCTATTTCAAGTTTTTCATCTGTATCTCTACTAAAAAACTTTTTCAATCCGCCTAAACGCATCTCTTCCTAACTCCTCTATTATTTGTAAACATAATTAGGTTTATTATAAATCATATCCCTGTCGCAGACAAGTACCTGTTATATTTATTAAGATTCCACCTATGTACAAGTCGCTTTTTTTGCTGTATGATTATTTTTACATATTTGACTTAAAAATATAACAAAGAGGGTTTTATCTATGAAAACAATTACAACAAAAAAGAAAAACACATGGGATATCATCTCCGATTACCGTGGTGTTCTGATGGGAATATCTATTATATGCATTATAGTATTTCATTATGTGGAGGACTGTGGCATCTATCACGTCCACAAAAACGGATGGGTAGAATTTTTCCGTAACTATATCACCAGTTCAAGTGTAGACGGTTTTCTTTTCTTATCCGGTTTTGGTTTGTACTACGCAATGAAAAAGCATCCGGATATTTCCCAGTTTTATAAGCGGAGATTTACCAAAATCCTGATTCCATATTTTCTGGTATCTATACCCGCTCTTTGCTGGAATGATCTTTTCTTTGAAAAAACAGGAATAAAGGCATTTTTTTCTGATATATTTTTCTATTCATTTTTTACACGGGGAATGGCATGGTTCTGGTATATCCTGTTAATATGCTTTTGTTATCTTATTTTTCCATTCATATTCCGGGTATTGGATAAAGCGCCAGATGAAGAATCCGAACAAATGCGTCTGATCAATCTTTTCACATTTTTCACTATGATAGCCATAGTAGTCCAATTATCAAATAAAGGCTTTTTCAGCAATATCAATCTGGCTTTATTACGTATTCCATTTTTCTGTCTTGGCTGCTTTATTGGTAAATACTCCTATGAAAAGCGCCCTATATCCTATGGTACATATGGTTTGATGCTTTTATCTTTATTCGCAATCCAATTTCGGAAGGGCAGCAAAATTATATTTGCGCGATATTCCGCTGCTTTTCTTAATATCAGTGCATGTATCTTAATTGCAATTCTATTTGGTAAATTGAAGCGTTTTGAGAAATTACATAACTGCATAAAAAAGTTTTTTGAGTGGTTTGGCAAATATTCCCTGGAATTATATCTGACGCACGTTACTGTACGAGGCATTATGAGAGATTACGGCTACCATACCTGTTATGGACGATACGAACTGATCATGGTTGCTATATCCATCGTACTGGCGCTGATTTTAAACCGCCTGACAAATCTTATCACCAAGATCCGCATACCCGCCATTCATCATGCAAAATAACAGGATCTGAATTTTAGATTTTAAAAGGAGAATGAGTTTTCGATACTCATTCTCCTTTTTCTATACAAATATTATTTTCCCTATTATGTATTCATATATAATATATTTTTATACTGAATATAACTCATGAAGAATTGTAATTGCCTCTTCTTTATTTATGTTTCTTCAAATCTTTCTCATTTACATGCTCACCGTTTTGTTTTTTATTTTTCAAGTCTAACCAGGCATACATCTTAAAAGGTATCAGATATTCTGCTCCCAGAACACATATGTCATTTATAATCTTACGTCCCTGTAACATAAAATTATAAAAATCATCATTTAATAATATCGCAAGCTGTTTCTCCAATAATTGTATAACAATCTACATATGCCTTAAATTTCTCCCGAAATGTATCTATCCCAACTACCATGCATATTCCTCCAACATTTCTTCAATCGAGCCTTCAACTCTTTCATCTTCTACATCTGATAAAGACATACATAAAGATATAGGATCTACCATGCCATTTTTTGAAAACCGATCAGGATTATATTTCCAAAATTCAATTCTTATCATATCCTTATTATCTTCCCATCTTTCATCTATTTTTTTAAATGTATATTCTTTTGCCATAGATTTATCAATGGCAACACTTTCAATAACCGAAGGATTCAACATCGAATAATTAGAAAGAGCGCTTTCGCCTGATACAGGCATGTCGGTAAACTGATTCAGATTCTCTACTACAAACGACTTCTGCACCGGATTGATCAGATATCGTTTTGCTTTTATAAATAATTGATAGCCACTATCCTCGGTCCACATATAACATTCTTTTCCATCTGTTTTCTGACATATCAGTCCCATCTTTTCTAGTTGTTCACTGGCTCTTGTAATCGATGTCTTTGTAACATTCAGATATTCTGCAGCCTGTTTTTTCATAATTTTCTTATTTTTGCACTCGTATATTAAATACAAAAATAAGCTCTGTGTAACAGGCATCATTTTTTCGGTTTTTATTTCTTTCTTTTTCCTGAATGAATTGTGTATTGCGATTCCCAAAAATGGAAGGTACATCTGTTTATCATCCGCCACAAAAGGAATCCGATGCCCAATAAGTGCATCCCGCTGAGCTCTGGTAATATTTTCAAACCAATAAGCAACAGGCAAATTTGTCTTTTCTTCATATTGCATTTGCTGTTTTTTTTAAGCAATTACGCCAAATTTTTCAGAATCTGCTAATTTAACTAATATAAATGCATTTTCTTTATCCGATACCTCGTAAATGCTTCTTTGGGACAGCATATAAACCGGAAGTCCCTTTATTTTTTCAATTTTTTTCATTTCAAAATCAGTTCCAAACATTTGATTCATTGTATTTATCATAAAGCGCCTCCTTTAGTAACATATTTTTATATGCAATAACATTTTATTAGTTATTATTCAAGTTTTTTGTAATTAAAAAGAACAGGTCATAACAACCCGTTCTTTTTCTTTATCCGATATTTTTTTATTTCTCCGAAATAATATCCGCATACCTGCCATTCACCGCACGAAGCAGATCATCCGGTTTCAGCATGATCTGTTCACCCAGACGTCCACCGGATACGATCATCTGAGGAAGTGTTTCCGCACTTTCATGGATCACGGTCGGATATGCTTTCTTCATGCCGATCGGTGTACAGCCGCCACGGATATAGCCGGTAACCTTGTTAATATCTTTCACCGGAAGCAGTTCCAGGTTCTTCTCGCCAACCACTCTGGCTGCTTTTTTCAGATCGATCTCTTTGTCGATCGGTAATGCAAATACATAATAGCCCTGACTCTTTCCAACTGTTACGATCGTCTTAAAGCTCTCCTCATAACTCTGTCCGAGCATATCTGCAATATGCACACCATCAATGAATTCTTCACAGTTATATTGATTGAGCGTATACGGAATCTTCATACGATCGAGAATCCGCATCGCATTTGTCTTTGTCTCTTTTCCCATCGTTTCTTATACCCTTACACACTCATGAATATTCAAAACACGTTCAAGCCGCGCTGTTAATGCATTCGCTGTAAATGGTTTACAGATATAGTCTTCCGCTCCTGCTTCAAAGCATTTTGTCTCTGAATACTCGTCTGTAACTGCCGTCAGGAAAATAACCGGAATACCCTTATATTCCTGATTTACTTTCAGTCTGGATATCACATCATATCCATCCATACCCGGCATCTTCAGATCAAGCAGGATGACATCCGGATGAATCCGTTCCAGGACACGGAATGCCTTCTGTCCATCATTCACGGCTGATACTTCAAATTTGTCCTCCAGGATTCCCTGGATCATATCAAGTATCATCTTATCATCATCTATAACCAATACTGTTCGTTTCACTTAAGTATCCTCCTAATATCCGTTTCCAGTTTTTCTGCCAGTTCATAAGCTTTATCCATATCATAATCCGAAACATACTGATACAGCTTATCGAGTATTCCATAATACTTTGCACCCATTTCATCTGCTAACTCCGGTATCTCTGTCTTGTACAATCGTTCCAGACAGGTGCATGCAGCTTTCTCTTTATACTCAAAAACAGCAGTTTTTAAATCACTGATGATCGTAAGCATCTCCGTTATATTTGTGACCGCTTCTTTTTCTATTTTACCATCTGTTTCTATATTCGCAAGCCATTTTTTTATCTGCTCCAGAAGCTCCCGGTACCGGCTTACTACCTGGTCATGATTCATCTGAATGTACGTCATTGCCGTCTGTGGATCCTTACAGGCTTCTTCCAGCCCTGCAGCGGCCATAGAATCTGCACCAATGCTTGCGGATATTCCCTTCAGACCATGGATCGTTATATCATAATTAAAGATGTCTTCTTTGTTCTTACATTCTTCAAGCTTCCGGATCCGTTCTTCACTTCCATCCAGATAAGTCTGCAGCAGACTGATATACAGTTCTCTGCTTCCGCCAATATAGGATAAGGCTTTCGCGATATCAATTCCCGGTATGCTCCATTCTTCTTCCTGCTTTGGATCCGATGTGCCGTCTGTTTTCTGTCCTTCTGTGGCAGTATCTCCATTCCCATCTCCACATTCCGTTACATATTCCTGCGGAAGATTATCTTTTATGATCTGTTCAAAGCGTTCCGGATCGATCGGCTTCGACAGATATCCGCAGAAACCGGCATCCAGATAAGTCTGCTTTGCACCCGATAATGCATTTGCCGTGATCGCAACTGCCGGAATATCCTTATAGATACCGCCATCCATGGTCTTCACATGCTGGAGCATCTCGATTCCATCCATCTCCGGCATCATATGATCGATCAGCAGAAGCTGATAGGAATGCTGGCGAATCAGCTTCAGGCCTTCCGCCGCACTAAGTGCCGTATCGATCTGAAGTTTTGTATTCTTTGCAAGTCCGACCACGATCTTCAGATTAACCTCATTATCATCTACAACCAGGATCCGGGCATCCTCTGCATGGAAGGACTCATGATAACGGACCTCATGATGAAGCTTTTCTTTGTATTTCTTTCTGTAATCCCCGATCTGTTCTTCATTTACGATCTCCTGTCCAACCGTTGCCGTAAATGTGGAACCTTCACCATATACACTGCTGACTGTAATATCTCCACCCATTGCAACCAGCAGATTCTTGGTGATCGGAAGTCCCAGTCCTGTACCTTCAACTGAGCGGTTCCGCTTCAGATCCAGTCGTTCAAAATTTGTAAACAGCTTATCCATATCCTCACTCCGCATACCAATGCCAGTATCGGAAACTTCAATCGTCAGGTTCTGTTTATTATCCATAACAGTTCCTGTGATATAGAGACGAACTTCACCCTTTTCTGTATATTTTACTGCATTTGTTAAAAGGTTCATAATAATCTGTTTGATACGCACCTCGTCACCCTTCAAATTCTCATGCAGCTCCGGTTCTACATAGATCTTAAGTTCCAGCCCTTTTTCCATAATACGCTTCTGGATGGATCGTTCGACATCCTCCACAAGGCTGCTCAGCGAATAGTTCTCATTCACCAGATATACCTTTCCGGATTCAATCTTGGACAGATCCAGAATATCACTGATGATCGTAAGCAACGATTTACCGGAATTCTTGATATACATAGCGTATTCCTTGATATGCGGCTGTCTGCTCTCCCGGAGCACCAGCTCATTCATACCCAGGATCGCATTTAACGGAGTCCTGATCTCATGTGAGATGTTTGCAAGAAATGCGGACTTGCTGTTCGCCGCAGCCTCTGCTTCTTCTGCCTTCTGTTTCAAACGAACCTGAAGCTGCTTGTTCCATGCGATCACCACAAGAAGCATCAGACTTCCAATCAATATGATAAGCAGATCCATAACCGTCTCGCTGACATCGAGTGGATCTGCCTGTGATATATAGCGGCCGGCAAGAACCATATACAAATAATAAACGATGGTACTGATCAGCATAAATATATTCAGTTCCATCTTCTGGTACAATGACACAACAACGGCTGCCGCAAGAAACATATCAGTCAGGCGGTTATGTTCACCCGGTACCAGTCCATACATCGCAACGATTGCAAACAGGCAGCCCGACATACATAATCCATGTATCTTTACCGTAGTCTTTCTGATAAAAGTCACAAGAAAGCTAACCAACATTGTGGCCAATGTCACAACAATGAACACCGGAGCCTTCTGAAACCTGTAAAACATCATGACAAAATATGTAGCCAATAAAATATATACATAGAATACAACCTGTTTTACACGCCTGTTATCCTGCAGAACAGAACCGGACTCATACCGTTCAATCCCAATCGAAGCTCTGCCCTTTTTTCCCGTCCGGTATACACGGACAAACAAGTTCATATAAAGCATGAAGAATACCAGCAGTACAACAGTCAGTGTCACCGCAGAAGGGATCGCATTTTTTGCTGCCAGTTTGCTGACTTCATTCTTATCCACGATCGCAACCACATACCAGTTATCAAGGATTGGCTTCACAGATATCCATGCACTGTCTGTCTTATAGCTGACAGTACCTTCTGTCTCCAACGCAAGCTCCTTATTGATATCTGAAACATAATTCTCATATGCGCCCGTTCTGTGATATATGCTGTCCAGTGTTTTTCCCATAAATGCGGGATTCTCCCCCGCAATAATGCTTCCGGTCTGATCAACAATATAGATTTCACCCGCTCCTGCATCCAACTCTTTCAGAAGATTTGACAGATCCTCCAGATCAACATCTACACCGATCAGGTTCGAACCGTCCTGGAACATACGTCCGACGGATACCACCTGCCGATTCGTCTTCATATCCAGATATGGTGTCGTGATCGTAAGTTCTGTACCATTCTGCTTCATCTCCTGATACCAGGAACGATCCTCGATCCGATATCCCTCTGGCTGCTCCCATGCAGTACTCAGCATCAGTTCTCCGTCAATATATCCATAAATCCCCAGATACTGCATACTTTCTTCATTTTTCAGATAATCGGTCTGTTCGGTAAAATATGTACGGAACTCATCCATACTATATCCCGACTCATGCATATACTGCACTGTGAAATAATTCACTGTCAGAATATCGATCGCATCCGACAGGCAGTTCTGACAGGACATAGCGGCATAATCTATATTATTGTTCATCTCATCATCCACCTGCTCCGTTGTCTCCCGGATCTCTCTTGCACAGAAGATCAGGATCACGCCTGCCATAAGGATCACAAATATACTTATATAAAATACCAGTCTTTTATATGCTCTTTTTACCATCGTTCACACTCCCCGCCTCTTATCCGCATTTATACCGTTCCCGATCAGGATCTGTTTTCTAGATTCCTGACTCAAGCAGTTCCTTCAGATGCTCCAATCGCATCTCAAACTGCTCATAAAAATCCCGGTTCTCCTCATATCTCGCAACATACATGATATTCAGTATATACATACACATCTGCTTGATCTGTGCATTTTTACTTTCTTCTTCCCCGTCCTGCATACGGATCCGTGCAAATGCCTCCTGCACCTGCTTCTGAAAATCATGCCACGCATTAATGTACTCTGTATATCTCGGCAGATCCGGTGTATCGATCCATTTTGATACCTTGACCTTCACCTTGCCTGCCCGATCACATTCGTGGATCTGAAGGAAATATTTAAATCCGCCATCCTCATAATATCTGCCAAGCGGAAACAGTCTGCAGAATCCCGGCCTTGCCGCATGGATCCCACATCTGCCTTCTGCATTTAAAAAAGTACATGCTCCATTTACCATCTTGATATTTGGAAGGATCAGCCCATCTACAACATTTAACTCTATCGTATCGGCAAGCAGAGCTTCAAAACTCTTACCTGTCTCCTTTGTCAGTCTGCTCACATCCAGCGGATCTAAGATGATGGAATTTCCCATTCCCTCACAGCAGGCATGACACCCTTTACATTCATTACAATATGCTTTTACCATATCCGTCTGATCATATAAACGACCATCCGATATCTCTTCCAGACTACAATTTCTAAGCATGCTGTTTTACCTCACACAATACTCCATATTTTATTTTGATCCGGTCCAGTTTCAGCAAAAATGGCCGGGCCATGATCCACAGAAACAGAACCGTCGCAAATCCCTGTACCACATCAAACGGAAAGCCGGTTACATACGCTGCCACGATCATCTTAAAGTTCACT
>ENA-OPNI01000310-OPNI01000310.1-human-gut-metagenome-genome-assembly--contig:-NODE-310-length-17144-cov-1.562350_pt1 | contig 17144 bp, 17 predicted proteins | sample MGYA00241538_ERZ501773 | MGnify/ENA primary metagenome ERZ501773 (study PRJEB25962, sample SAMEA2042556) | human gut metagenome | biome: human gut; feature: human-associated habitat; material: faeces...
CTCTCTGATGCCGCCGAGACGGGACGCATCGGTTATGAGTGGCAGGATGTCGATGTCCGTACATTTGACTCCTTCTCTACATATATGCTGGCATGGGTGCAGGCCAATCATACGGATTTGCTTCCCAAACATTTTCTTCTGGAAGCATATGACTATGATCAGCGCATAAAAGTTGCAACATCTATTTTCAAAAAGAAAAAAGATATGCTGGCTGATTATGAGCATATCATCGTCGACGAGGTTCAAGATCTTGTTGGTAGCCGGGCAGAGTTGGTTCTGGCGATGCTGAAAGGCCTCCCTGACACTTGTGGTTTTACGATTTTGGGTGATTCTTGCCAAGCTTTGTACGACTATATGGCAGAAGGCGATCCTGCGATTATGTCCTCTGAGCAATTCTATCAAGACATTTTCAAAAGTTTCCCCAGTGCCAATTATTACGCACTAACAGAGAATCACCGCCAGGGTGATACCTTTGGGCAGTTGACTGTCCCATACCGGAATGCAATCCTTACTGGTTCCACCACGGAACGGGTTTCTGCAGCGAAAGATTTGTTGACACACATTCCCCTGATGCCTGTAAAACTGACCAAGTTTTCAAGGGACGATGCACTGCGATATGTCGGTCAGGGTGAGACATTGGGTATTCTTACCCGCACAAATGGACAGGCATTGCAGATCTCTGCATGGCTCCAAAATGCGGATGTTCCGCATACCCTGCACCGTGGCCTGGGGTCTCCGACGCTGGGCGACTGGATTGCCCGTATATTCTGTGACTACGAAAATGAATCTATTGATGAAACTGCCTTTGTGTCAAACCATCTTGCTTTGTTTCCGGAGGCTGGATACGAAATGGCACATATGCGGTGGACGGCTCTTGTTTCAACACAGCGTGGTGAAGCGCGGAAGAGATATGAGGTTGCAGATCTGCTGAAAGGCCTCTTGAGAAATGCCAAGGAGCCAATGTTGTATGAATCCGGAACGGGAGCCAAACACGCAATTACGGTCAGCAATATTCACCGGGCAAAAGGCAAGGAGTTTGACTCTGTAATTGTTATTGACGATGTGATTGAGGCAATGGCAGATCCCGATACAGAAGACATTTTGGAACACAAGGTATGTTACGTTGCGCTGACACGGCCCAGGAAAAAGATAGAAAGAGCTGAGATTTCCAAAAAAGATAAACAGATCTATACTACGAGAAACGACGATCAAAGCAAACGGTGCGCAAAAGCCGGTGGCTTTAAACGGTATATTTCTCATTTCGAGGTTGGCAGTGATGCCGATCTGGATCTGCGATCTCTCGCTGCTGACAATAAGCTTCAGCAGTATATCCGGAAGAGTGTTCATTCTGGAATGAGATTGAAACTGCTTAAATGTCCGGAAGGAACAAAACCCTATGTTGTTTATCGAATTGTGCTGGAAGACAACGAAAAGCTTGTACTGGGCTATACCAGCAAATCTTTTGCGCATGAACTGGAAAAGGCAATTCAGCATATAAAAAATATGAATTGCTCGGTGTATTATGAGGTATATCCTCATGCATTTTGTGATGTGTATGTCCACAACATTACAACGTGTGTGTCTGGAATAGCTCCTGTTCCCGCAGGTGCAAAGGCCTTTGGAGATGTCAGTATTTGGTCTGGCATAACCATCACAGGGTTTGCAGCAGTTGACAAAGACACATACTAATTATACAGAACCGGAGGTTTTGCTATGGCTGACTATTCAAAATACTATGAAGCCAGAGAGGTTGTATCCCGCATTCTGGAGCAGGATTTTATTGGACCTGTCACAAAAGATGAATGCCTTGCTGAAGTTCCGGTTCAGTATTACATCATGGGCAAACTGTATCCGCAAAAGGATACTGTGGAGGCATTGGATCTGGCGCGGAATCCCTTGTTGGAAAATGAGATTGAAACCTATGATGCATCCATTTCTCTGAGTAATCAGAATAATCCTTCTTCTATGGGTATTACGGTTACACTGAAAGCAGGTGCCGGTGCAATTTGTATTTCTGGCAGCTATGCCTTCTATGAGCCGATTTCCTTTGAAGATGCAAAGTAGTGTGGAATTGATACCTCCAGATGGGAGCATCTGGAAAAGAAACCCAAAGAAATTTGGCGACGCAACGAGTATTCTTATGCCAAAAAAGTCATATTTACTGGCGAACGGGTGGAGTACGCAGACTTACCCAACGGACTCCAGCTGCAGGTTTATACACACTCTATTATGGATTCCGGTGAGCGTGTGATTACGATTGCACTGGTTAACGAGAACCAGTCCGAAAATGATATGACCTCCACCTCCAGGTATTGTGCTTTTCAGCCCGTCATCAGAGTAAGCAGCAGTGATGGAACAGCTGTTTTCACCAGTGTAAACCGGCAGACATATTTGACTACCGATCCGGAACTTCTGGAATTGGATATGCTGTATTCTGATGTCCATTGCTATGCGCAGGGACACGGATGCTCTGTTATGTGGGATATGGATAATGCCGAGCCTGAATGGGTAGAGTCTGCATTTTTTCCTACATTCAATCTTCGCCAGATGAAGGCTGCTGAAGTGGTAAGCGGAAACGTATTATCTATGCAGTTTTTGTCTACCGCAACCGTTGACGATGTCGTTCTGGAGTTGGATGCTTTTGCAGCGAAATACCAGAAGTGGATCAAAGATCAAAATAATGCCGTATCCGAGGTGAAGGAAAGCCTGCGGGAGATTGCCCGTAGCAACATTCAAAAATGTCAAGATGCATGCAACAGAATCGATTATGCTATTAGGCTGTTGAAGGAGAGTGCAGAAGGTGATGGAAAGGCTTTCCGTGCCTTCCAGCTTGCAAATGAGGCAATGTTGCTTCAGAGAAGACAAACGCTGCTGAAAAGCGGAAAAACCTTTGATCCTGCAAAAGTCTGCTGGTACCCTTTCCAGTTAGCTTTCGTCCTGCATGAACTGACCTCCTTTATTGAACCGAAAGGACATCCCGGTCAGGAAGTTCCGGATCGACAGATGGTGGATCTTCTTTGGTTCCCCACCGGCGGTGGTAAAACAGAAGCGTATTTGGGGATTACTGCCTTTGTAATCTTTCTACGCAGACTTCGTGATGCAAGTGCAGATGGTGTTACTGTAATTATGCGGTACACACTTCGACTTTTGACACTCCAGCAGTTTGAGCGCGCCAGCATTCTGATATTTGCATGCGAATTGCTGCGAAAGAAATATAATTTGGGTGGGAATGAGATTTCTATTGGACTGTGGGTTGGTGGTAACCTAACCCCCAATCATTTGAAAGATGCAAGAACGAGTATCAACAAGCAAAAACAGGGTGGTGTTGATGAAAAGTCAAATCCTGTTCAAATCAAGGTTTGTCCTTGGTGTGGTGAAAAACTATATGCGCAGCATTATGATGTAGACCTTGTTCAGAACCGAATGACAATCAGATGCCCCAATCCGCATTGCCATTTCCATTCCGCACCAGGCGGTCTTCCTGTTCATATTATTGACGATGCTATTTACCAACAACTGCCCACTTTTGTCGTTGCAACTGTTGATAAGTTTGCCCAGATTCCGCTTAACGATAAGCCGGCAGCACTATTTGGCATTGGAAATAACAAAAAGCCTCCAGAGCTTATTATTCAAGACGAACTGCACCTGATTTCCGGCCCACTGGGTACTATGACTGGTATCTATGAGGCAGCGATATCGAAACTCTGTGAGCGTGATGGTGTTTGCGCAAAAGTTATTGCGTCCACCGCAACGATTCGTAATGCCGCAAATCAAATCATGGCACTGTATGGACGTAACCACACGCAGTTTCCTCCCCAGGGGCTTTCTGCAGAGGATTCATTTTTCGCTGTACAGTCTACGCCTGAAGAGAAGCCTGCCCGCCAGTATTTTGGCGTGATGGGTATCGGAACAACTGCCACCACGACATTAATCAGAGTGAATGCGGCTATGCTGTTTGCTACGCGCTACTTGGCCACATTGGGATACCCCGATGCAGTTGTGGATAATTTTTGGACTATTACTGGCTATTTTAACAGCTTGCGGGAATTGGGCGGTGCAAGCACACAGATCCTTGATGACGTTCAGAGTCGTCTTGATTACCTTGCGAAAACTAAATTTGTTTCGGTTTATCCCGGTGTTGATACCTCAAAAGGTTATACATATACGGAAGAACTGACAAGCCGCATGAGCAATTCTGAAATTACAGATATTATCCAGGTTAAGTTGAAACGCAGCTATACCAAGGATAACCATGCGGATGTATTTGACTACCTGCTGGCATCCAATATGATTTCTGTTGGTGTCGATGTCGGTCGTTTGGGTGCAATGGTAGTTGCCGGCCAGCCTAAGACTAATGCAGAATATATTCAGGCAACCAGCCGTGTGGGTCGCGATAATCCCGGATTGGTTATTGCTGTGTACAACGCATCCCGTTCCCGTGACCGCTCACATTATGAGCAGTTTCTGAAGTATCATTCTGCGTTGTACCGCTATGTGGAAGCAACAAGCCTTACTCCGTTCTCTGATCGTGCAAGAGATCGTGGCCTGCATGCATTATATGTTTCTTTGTGCCGTTATCTGATTGAAAATCTCAGAGGAAACAGTCAGGCAATCAATTATCGTTCTGACAATCCCGAAGTCCAAAAGGTTGAGAAGATTATTATCGACTATGTAAGAAAAGTTGATCCTGATGAGTTATCGGCAGTTATGGATGAACTTAAAGATATTCAGGATGCATGGGATATTGCGGCAACCGGTTCCCTTGTATATAAAAGCAAAAGAAATGAGAAAAAGTTGCTGAAAAGTGACACAGAAAATGATCGTTTTCGTACGATGAACAGTATGCGGAATGTGGATGGCCAATCTGGTATTTATCTGCTGGGAGGACTGTAACTATGGCAAGACTACACTTTGGCTCAAGCAAAGGGCAAGCCAAGCCTAAAAAAGTGGTTGGCAGATTGCGCAAAACGCAGTTAGTTACCACATTCGGTAACGGTTCCATTGTAGATATGCCGGATTACTCTGTCATTATTGCTGGTGCGAATTACTGGAAAGACAGCAGTCCGGTTCTGCATGAGCCAAATCTTGAAAAACTGTTGAAAGTCTCACATTTTAAAGAACCTTATGTATCCAATTCTCAAGATGATGAAATGACCCCGGATGTTCCGGCATTCCGGTTTCCCTACTATCATTTCTGTCCTGATCCAAATTGCGGAAAACTGATGCCGTATTGGGGCTTTGGTGACGAGGCAGATCGCAGCTGTGCTAACGGTCATCCCAAGAGAAGTATTGTCCCATCCCGCTTCATTGCGGCGTGTATCAATGGTCACTTGGAAGACTTCCCGTATGAATGGTGGGTTCATAAAGGAAAGGAAAAATGTGCGAATCCGAGATTACATGTAGTTAATAAGGGTAATACTGGCGGATTAGAAGGGATGATTATTACTTGTGAATGTGGTGCATCAGCTAGTATGCAAGGTTGTATGGATCAGAATGCGTTAGGGGGATGCAGATGTTATGGTAGCATGCCTTGGTTGGGAAAAGGAAAAGATGGAAAAGGTTGGTATAAAGACGAGAAACCATGTAATGCTCGAATCAGAACATTACAAAGAACTGCCAATAATGTTTATTATGAAACAACAGAAAGTGCATTAACAATTCCACCGTTTAGTTCAAAAATACAACAATATATTCAAAAAAATCGAACTGTATTGGATTTTTTGATGGATAGGAACAATTCGTCTGTATTACGAGAAAGTGGATTGAAGTCATTCTATATGCAGCATGAGGATTATTTGAATTGTGATTTTGAAAAATTTATTCAGGAAATAAACTATGCCTATGATGGAATAGAAAAGGAATTAACCGCAACAGAATTGATATTTGGCGAATATTCCGCATTATGTGATGAAGCAACTGATGAAGATTATTTTAAAACAATTCAAACAGAGGTTCCAAAAATACTGCAACCTTATATTAATCAGATAAAAATTGTCAGCAGATTAAGAGAAGTGCAAGCGTTGACTGGATTTAGGAGGATTAACCCGGTATATCAGGCAAATAGTGAAGAACGGGAAAAAAATGGTATTTTTGAACGGAATTGTACACCTATTTCAAGAGAAGAAAAGGAGTGGTTGCCAGCTATTGAATTGTATGGTGAGGGTATTTTTATTGAACTTCAAGAACAAGAAGTGTTTGAATGGGAAAAAAGGAATATAGAACGATACCAAAAAATGATTGCTAGGTATGAAGCAAGTTATTTTAGAGATGGAAAGATAAGTTCGGAAAGTGTTAGATATGTTTTGCTACACACTTTTTCTCATTTGTTGATTAGACAACTAAGTGAAAAATGTGGTTATGTATCAGCTTCGTTGAAAGAAAAAATATATTGTTCTTCAGGTTTAGATGGTAATCCTATGTGTGGTATATTGATATATACTGCAGCCGCTGATGCAGATGGAAGTTTAGGAGGATTGGCAAGAGAGGGACAAGGATATCGTTTGGGAAATACTATTTTAGAGATGTTGGATAATGCGTCGTGGTGTTCAAATGATCCTATTTGCATAGATTCTACTTCACAGGGGTTTATGGCTTTAAACTATGCTGCATGTCATGCATGTGTTTTGCTACCGGAAACAAGTTGTGAATGTTGTAATTATTTATTGGATAGAGCAGCGGTGGTTGGTACACCAGATAAATGGAACATTGGTTATTTGAGTAAGTTGTTAGAAGTTTATGATGAAAGCGACCAGTCTACAGAACATAAAAAGTCAGAAAGTGATATTGATGAATTTGATAGCATGTTAAATGAAATTGGAGAAGTAGAAAAGGCATTTAATAGGAAGTGAGGCCTGTGAAAAAAGGGGTTATAGTAAACGAGGTTTTTGGGGACAGCGTATATATTATGATAAAAATGGAAACAAAAAAGGAGAAGCATACAGAAATTTTTGGGGTGGATATAACAGATACGATAATGATGGAAAATTGATTGGAAAAACATATCGCAACTTTTGGGGTGGATATGATTCTTATGACAAGAAGAATAGGAGAAAGACCAGAAGTTTTAAGAATTTTTGGGGTGGATATAATCACTATGAGGATGATTCGTATCGACAAGCATATCAAGAAAGTAATGATGTTAATAAGAATAATCAGATTCCTATAAGAAGGAGTACTCAAAGAGTAAAGGAAAAGGCAACCTTAAATTTTTCGGATAAAGCGAAGGATATTTGGAAAATTCATGAGATAGAGGATATTATTGAAAATTCAGAGCTGTTGAAATTTTTGATGAAAAAAAGGATAGCTTGGATGTACAAATTGGTACAGCAATTAGTGAGAGCCCAAGTATGAAAGAGCTTTACTTTTTGTTGTGGTCATATGAGTTGTATAGATGTATTTTACGAAGTAAATTGACATCTTTGCAACAGCAGAAAATATATGCGCTGCTCCGTAAATTTTTTAAAACAAAAGAGATTGATATAGATGTATTTTATGCATTAAAGCCTTTTTTTTGATTTTAATGATAAAGCTACATTTTGGAAGGTATTAACAGGAAAATATATTGTAAATGAAAACAATAATGTAAAACCTGTTTCGATATCATTTTTTACGGAATATTTCAGATTTCTTGTACAGTTTGAATTATATTTAAACAGAGTTTTTCTAGAATTTGGGTTTGGTGAATGTATCGTTGAAGAAATTCAAAAGGATATGTTCGCTTTAAAAGAAATAATTACAAAAAAAGAAAGCAAGATTATTTCAGAAGAAGAATTGACTATGATTTGAAGGATTGACCTGAATAATAGAGCTTATTGAAAATATTCAAAGTGAATGATACAATGAGTTCAACTGTTAGAAAATCAATATTTTTAGGAAAATCCTTGTTGTGGATTGGAAAGGGGAAAAATATATGATAATTGATACACATTTGCATATTGGTGGGGAAGCGGTAGGATTTGAAATGAATGAGCAGATGGTGGTAGAAGCAATGGAGAAATATCAGATTGCTTATGGGCTGGTGTCTAATGCAGATGCAGCAGAGATGACACACCAGCAGGTATTATTGCCTGATAGTATGCAGAATACGCAGGAGGATTGCTTAAAAAGGGTATTGCATTTTGCTAAAAAATATCCAAACAAAATAGGCGCATGTGTGTGGGTAAAACCCTATTTACAGGGTGTGACAAAAGAGTTGGAACAATTGATCGCAGATAATTTGGATTTGATTTATGCCATAAAACTGCATCCTTTTCATTCTAATGTAGCACCTACGGATGAAAGAGTGTTGCCATATCTTTCCTTGGCAGAAAAATATGATTTGGCAATCGTTTCTCACACAGGAGGATGTGAGGCAGCCAGTCCGAAACATTTGTATGAGGCAGCAAAGTTATTTCCAAAAGTGCCATTTGTAATGGTACACATGGGACTGGGGACGGACAATCGTGAAGCCGTAGATTTATTAGGAAAGGCAGATAATTTATATGGGGATACAACATGGGTTCCTATGGCAACAACCATAGAGGTAATTCGCCGTTATGGAAGTGAGAGAATGTTATTCGGCAGTGATGCACCGATTGATGGAGTGGATACTTACTTTTGTAATCCGAAAGGGGAACGTTCTATTTATCAGGATTATTTTCATGTACTAAAAGACAAAATGAGCAAAGAGGCCTATGAAAATTTAATGTATAAAAATGCGATGCGAATTTTCAAGATAAAAGAATTATTTTAGGAGTCAGTACAATCGGAAGCAGATTTTGGAAAGCTATGTAGGCATTGCAACTCTTTCCTAAAAGTTCAAAGCTTAAGTAAATGACATTGCGTGTGAACAGTAACCAATCGGATAGCAAGAATGTTGGATTACTGAGAAATAGATTGAATACCCAGGAGGAAGTATGTGGAATATAATAGATAAAAGAATCATCAGTCAGATTAATATTGGAACATTGCTATTGTTGTTTTGTTTAATGGCAGTAGTGCAAGGCTTTCAATATTTAGGGTATATCGATTCGCTATCCAAGTTTTTAGTGATAAAAGCTAGAAATATTAGAAGTCTGGCATTTTGTTTGGTTGGCACTTGTTTTTTCTTTAGTATGTTGGTAACCAATGATGTAGCACTGATTATAACAGTGCCGTTTACCATTACCCTGTTGCATCGATTAGAGAGACAGGAGAACGCCATTGTTTTGATTGTATTGGAAACCATTGCAGCAAATTTAGGAAGTACACTAACACCCATTGGAAATCCACAAAATGTATATTTATATCAAGAATATCATATGCGTTTTCTAGCCTTTTTTCAGGCATTGTTGCCGTATGGAATGGTAGCAATGTTCTTACTTATGGGATGCATGTGGATAAAGTTCGATAAAAAAACTTTTCATGTGGATAAACAAATATTTGAACAGGAAAAAAAAGAGTTAAAACATAAAACCGTTTGGACCATTGCATTTACAGTGCTTTTTTTCTTGTGTATTCTAACGGTACTTCGAATTTTGCCAGGATGGATTACGTTTCTTGTTGTGGTTGTAACATTGTTACTTTGCAATCCAGAGTTATTAAAGAAAATTAATTATGGTTTGTTAGGGAAGTTTATCCTTTTATTTGTAATGGTGGGAAATATAGCAGCAGTACCTGTTATTGAGAGTTGGCTTGGGACAATAGTAGCAAAGCATGAATTTGTATGTGGAGTTTTCGTAAGCCAGATCATTAGTAACGTTCCAGCCGCAATTTTATTATCTAAATTTACCTCGAATGACATGGATTTAATGCTTGGAGTGAATGTGGGTGGACTTGGAACGCCAATTGCATCTATGGCAAGTATGATTTCGCTGGATTTTTATTCCAAAAGTATGGCAGCAGAGCAAAAGAAATATATGGTTACATTTTTGGGGTATAATGCGTTCTTTTTGGGGTGTATGGTCATATTGCGGCTAGTGTTGCAATGGATATAAAAATGTTTTTTTGAACAGGATTACTATGTTCCTTCGGAGGATGGTTTTAACGTGTTTGAAACAGAATTTGGAAAGATTGGAATAGTAGTATGCTTTGACAGACATTACCCGGAAAGTATAAGGACAGAAGCCCTAAAGGGAGCAAATTTGATTCTTATTCCTACTGTAAATACAAAAGCGGAGCCTTCAGAAATGTTTGAGTGGGAACTTAGGGTGCAGGCATTTCAAAGCAGTGTAGCCATTGCAATGTGCAACCGCGTTGGAGTGGAAGGTGAGATGTTTTTTTCAGGAGAATCTATTGTAGTGGACGAAAATGGGAATGTAATCAAAAAAGCAGACGATACGAACAGATTTTATATGCAGAGATAGATTTGGAAAAATCAGAGAAAGTAAGAGCGCAGCGTCCCTATACGCAGATTAGAAGAACTGAGTTTTATGTATAATATTTATAACCGACAGTTGTGATACTATACTTATACAATTCCATTTAGATACTTTGCCAAGTGTCTAATGTTTGATGTATATAGGAATGTTGACGAACGTTTAAACGTACGTTATAATAAAATAAAAAGAGGTGATATTATGACAGCGATTACAGCAACAAAAGCAAGAGAGAATATTTATCAGTTGATACAGGATGTAAATGTAAGTTGCACTCCCATAACAATTACAAATACTAGGGGAAAAAATGCAGTGTTGATTGGCGAAGAAGATTGGAAGGCTATCGAAGAAACGCTGTATCTGATGTCTGTTCCTGGTATGGCAGAATCTATCATTGAGGGGGGAAATACAGACATTTCTGAATGCCTTGATGAATCAGAGGTGGATTGGTAATGTATAGGATTATTTACACAAAACAGGCAGTCAAAGATATAAAAAATTTGAAGTCTTGTGGATTAGATAAGAAAGCCAAAGAATTGATTGAGGTTATGAAAGAAAATCCTTTTCAAAATCCACCTGCATATGAAAAATTAGTAGGAAATTTACAAGGATATTGTTCAAGAAGAATTAATATTCAACATAGAATAGTGTTTCAGGTTATAGAGGAACATCACATAAAGGAAGATATAGAATATGAGGGCTACGTAAAGATTATTCGTATGTGGACACATTATGAAAGATAATATGTGGTAACACTTATTATGGGGGCGAAAAAAGCTACACGAAGTTTATTGAGGAGATGATTGTGTGTGGAATAGAGAGGACTGTTTGAAGGAAAGTCGTGTTCATTTATAGTATAGGACAAGATAAAAAATCACAGGAGGAATGTAAAATGGAATGGGAAAGAGTAGATTTACGTGTTCCAACATCAGAACTAAAAGATGTACTCTCGGAATCTCCCTTGCACCCACTTTTGCGACTGTTTTTCCGCCAGCTATACACAAATTTAATCAACGTACGCTCCACGTACGCCTCATAAATTTGTGCATATCTGACAAAAAAACATTTTGCAAAATCAGGCACAAAGAGACTCCGAGAGTACATTAATATAGAAAGGGGTGGATGTGAAATGACAAAGATGGATTATCTTAGACTTTTGGTGGATGAAATACATTCAACCACAGTTGCAACAATAGGTTTAGACGGACATCCGCAGACAAGAATTATAGATATGATGTATTATGATGAGGATGGTGTGTATTTTCTTACGGCTAAGGGGAAAGCATTTTACAATCAGCTCATGGAACAGCAGTATGTGGCAATCTCGGCTACTAAAGAAAAAATAGCGATATCCCTTCGGGGAAAAGTGAAAAATATCGGAAAAAGAAATATGGACATTATGTTTGAAAAAAATCCATATATGAAAGAAATTTATCCAGGAGATACAAAAGATGCAATTGAGGTATTTCAGTTGTATGAAGCACAGGGGCAATACTTTGATATTAGTAATCCCTCGAATATTGTTAGAGACACGATAACTATCGGGAAAGCAGAGGTTGTACAGACAGGGTATGTTGTTGGAAAGGGCTGCATTGGATGTAAGCTGTGTTATTCTGTATGTCCACAAAAGTGTATTGATATATCTTCGGTTCCGGTTGTAATCAATCAGAATCATTGTCTGCATTGTGGAAGATGTGCAGAGATTTGTCCAGAGCAATGCATTGAGAAAAAAGTATTCTTAAGAAATCATTAAGGTTTTGGTTCATAAATATTAAGATTTTGACTTTATAATAGATTTTGTTTAGAAAAGCAAATCGCTACAGTTCACAAAACTGTGAAAAGTAGCAGTGAAGGAGAAATCGATTATGGCAGGGAAAATACAAAAAAGAAACAGTAAGCGCAAAAGAAAAAATAGAATACGTTTCGTATTCTTGCTTTTATGTGGTAGTTATATCTTATGTTCCATACTACATTTACAGCCGTTTGCCCATGGAAATATACTTTTCAAAAAGTTGTTTCAAACAAATGATACAGCAAAATATGAAATTGGCACACCAAGAGTGATAGAGGAGTCTGATATTTCGGATTGCTTATATACGTTATCGAAAACGTATCCGGAATTTAAAAGTATTTATGAAAATCAGGACGCCTATCCAAAAAAACTTTTATCTGCTTTATGCAATAATCCGGAAATGATTGACTTTGTAAAGGAATATCCAAAACACAAGGGAAAAAACACTTCTAATGCTACCTTGCATTCTTCAGATTGGAATGCGGACGGTTATCCATTACTTTTTCAATGGGACACTCGTTGGGGGTATCATTCTTTTGGTGATAATAACATTGGACTGTCCGGATGTGCCCCAACTTGTCTTTCTATGGTAATTATGGGGCTTACAAAGAATAAATCTGCCACACCTGAAAAGGTAGCGGACTATATTACAAACAATGGTTATTATTTAAAAGGCACTGGCACCTCTTGGAGTGTTATGACGGAGGGGGTAGCAGATTTTCAAATAACGGGGAAAGAAATTTCTTTAGATGAAACGGTTATTGCTAATATATTAGAGAAGAAACAGCCCATTATCTGTAGTCTGCGTCCTGGTGATTTTACTACGACCGGTCATTTTATTGTGTTAACCGCATATAAGGACGGAAAGCTACAGGTTCATGATCCAAATAGCCCTTATCGTAGTTCGAAACTCTGGGATTACAATCAGTTGCAAAGTCAAATTAAAAATTTATGGGCCTTTTCTAAATAGCAATTTAGAACTTGCACATATAAAATGTCAGAATGGCGCTACTATGGTTAAAAACTAGGTAGCGCTGGTCCTAAATTGTTAAAAAAAGGAAACGGTATGTCGATAAATAAGGCGAAGGTACTGTTTTACAGGAAAACAGGTACCCTAAAACAAGTAGGAAAGCCACTCGGACCTTTCTGGAGAGTGGTGTAATCGTGACTGACAGAGCGATTGCAGAAAGGGGATAGTATGGAAATTACTACAAAGGCAGTGGGAAACTATTATGCGTATCACAAGTTTGATACAGGGAAAAAGTCACAGGATACAGTTACTTTTTCGTTGGGGGTTGATGAGGAATCAAATGCCAAATCAGAAGTGTCAGACAAGGCGGATACCACATCTGCAACTGCAAAAGAATTATACCAGCAATATATCGATGGAGAGACTACAAGAGTTGTAAACCGCTTTCGAAAGTGTCTGGAAGAGAGGATTGCAGAGCATACTCTTAATTCAAAAAACATCAAAAAAGAGGATGACTGGCGAGAGATGGACAATGAAGAGTGGGATAAGCTACTGGAGCATATTGACAAGTATATGGATGCAATTAAAGAGGAACTGGAACAGATGGAAGAGGAGCAGAAAAAAGCGGTGTTGGAGGCAGTTGCATCTGCTCCGGCAGACAGAAGAGCTGTGGCAATTTCAGACGCGTTGCAGAATGTCATTGCAAAAGGTGGCACAGAGGCAGGATTGGGAGAGAATGCCAGTTCTTTGGAAAAATTAAGTTGGACTCACGAAATGAAGACAGACGACCAGGTAATATTGGCAACTGCAAAGATGGCAAACAAAGGGGCAGCGGATTCTGTTTCAAAAGTACAGGAAATGACGCAAACAAGTGATAGGATAAGTGGTACCAGTGAGACGGTGGATGATAAAAAGTATGCGGATAGAGAGGATGCAGAAGAAGGAAAGCAGATGTAAGGGAGTTTTTGATAAGGATGAGAAGAAAAGACAGGGAAATGAAAGAATTTAACCAGCTTGCTGAAACAATTGAAAAAGGGCAGGTATGTAGAATTGCAATCCATGATGTGTATCCGTATATTGTGCCAATGAATTATGGCTACAAGATAGAGGAGGAACAGGTTACTCTTTATTTTCACAGTGCAAAAGAAGGAAGAAAAATTACATTACTCCGAGAGAATCCCAAGATTGGTTTTGAAATAGATTTGGCGCATACGCTTACCTACGATGGGGAAAAGGGTTCTTGTTCCATGCTCTATGAGAGCGTTATGGGGCAGGGAATGGTGGAGTTTGTAGAAAAGGATGAAAAAATGGAAGCATTGCAGTGTATTTTAGTGCATTATGGAAGGGGAGCGGATTTTAAATTTTCTCCAGCCTTATTGGAAAGAACGTTAGTATTTAAAGTAAAATGTGTTAATTTGACGGGAAAAAAGCATTAGATTTTTAAGCCATACGGTATGCAAATTGTTCCCCTTGCGTAGCAATTAAATTTTAAATTGTTAGGTGGAATTGTAAAAAATATGGTTGACAAATGAAATCAAAAGGACTATCTTATAGTTAATTCAATAGTCAAATGCGAAGAACAGGAAATGACTTTTTTATAACACCGTTTACAGAGAGTCGTACTAGATGAGAAACGACAACAAGGAATGAAAAAGCCCTCACCTGCGAGCTATTTTCAGGAAAGACAGACCAAAGGGTTTGTTTAGTAGTGAAGATCGGAAACCTACGTTAATGGGACACATCTTCTGATGGAAAGTCAGGTGATGGTAGAGAGGCCAATAGTTTTTGGCAAGCAAAGTGGTAACGCGGAAGTGATAGCTTTCGTCTTTGCACAGAACTTCAAGAGAAAGAATTCTTGAGAAGTGCGTGCAGGGACGGAAGCTTTTTTTGTAAAAGGACAGGAGAACCCATTACTGTTCGACAGAGTGTACGCTTGCATGCGGTGTCGCTTTTGTAGGAGCAAGCAGCGAAGTAAATTGCAAATATCCGCTTGACTCTTAAGATGTGTATAGATAGGTAAAAAAGGTAAGTTTAGATTGGGCTTTAAAACGCATAGCATTTTCTGAGAAGGATTTGACTGGAAAAAAGAAAGAGGGAACTTGTATGAACACACTTGTTATTGTATTAATTGCAGCAGTTGTATTAGTAGCAGCTTATACCTTTTATGGACGTTGGCTGGCAAACAAATGGGGCATTGACCCAAAGGCAAAGACACCGGCAGTGAAGCATGAAGATGGAAAGGACTATGTGCCAACCAATGGATGGACGGTTTTTTGTCACCAGTTTTCTTCTATTGCAGGTGCAGGACCAGTCACGGGTGCAATTCAGGCAGCAGCCTTTGGATGGCTTCCGGTTCTTTTATGGGTTTTAATCGGAGGCGTATTCTTTGGTGCGGTAACAGACTTTGGTGCCTTGTATGCTTCCGTTAAAAACGAAGGAAAGTCTATGGGTATGCTGATTGAAAAGTACATTGGTAAGTTTGGACGAAAAATTTTCCTTGTATTTTGCTGGCTTTTTACTTTGATTGTCATTGCAGCTTTTGCAGATATGGTAGCGGGAACGTTTAATGCATATGAAGTAGCGGACAATGCCACAAAGTTATCCCAAGCTGCAAAAACAAATGGAGCCGCAGGAATGGTTTCTATTATGTTTATGGTATTTGCCGTAATTTTTGGATTGGCAAAAAAGAAATTCAACTTTAGTGGTTGGAAGGAAATTGTATTTGGATTGTTATGCATTGGTGCTTCCTTTGCAATCGGAATGAATTGCCCATTGATTTTTACAAAAGATACGTGGAGTTACATTACATTTGTCTATATTTTCTTTCAATTTGGCAAGCAATCCTTTTACACCTATCTTATAATCAACTTGTAAATATGTGGTTGTTAAAGCACCCACGAGATTATATGACAACGTTTATGTTTATCGGAATGATTGCCGGTGCAGTAATCGGTTTGTTTGTGGCACATCCAACCATGAATTTACCAGTATTTACAGGTTTTAGTAATGATACATTAGGAACCTTATTCCCAATTTTGTTTGTAACAGTTGCCTGTGGTGCAGTATCAGGCTTCCATAGTTTGGTTTCTTCTGGAACCTCTTCTAAAACGGTAGAAAACGAAAAAGATATGCTAAAAGTTGGTTATGGTGCAATGGTTCTGGAAAGTCTTTTAGCTGTCATCGCTCTTTGTGTGGCTGGTGCAGCCGCTTCATCGGATGGTACGGCAGCAGTTGGAACCCCATTCCAGATATTCAGTCGTGGTGTAGCAGGATTTTTTGAAATGTTTGGTGTTCCAGTACATTTTGCAACAGTATTCATGACAATGTGTGTATCTGCTCTTGCTCTTACATCACTTGATGCAGTTGCCCGTATCGGTCGTATGAGTTTCCAGGAACTCTTCAGCGTAGATGATATGGAACATGCAGAAGGATGGAGAAAGTTATTGTGCAATACATACTTCTCAACAATCGTAACATTAGTATGTGGATTCATCCTTACTAAGATTGGATATGCAAATATCTGGCCATTATTTGGTTCAGCTAACCAGTTATTAAGTGCTCTTGTAATTCTTACACTCTGCGTATTCTTAAAGGTTACAGGACGAAGCAACAAAATGCTTTTCCCTCCTCTTATCATCATGCTTTGTGTAACATTTACAGCACTTGTACAGAGAACAATTGCAATGGTTAAGGCTATCAAGTTAGCAGCTTCTGTTACAATTCCTGCTGGACAGACATCTTGGGGAAGCGTATTCATCGCTAACGGACTTCAGCTTATAATTGCTATACTCCTTATTGTACTTGGTGTAATTATCGTAGTTAACTCAGTAAAGAGCTATGCAAAGAGCGAGAAGAACTCTGAGAAGACAGCAGCTTAATTGGTAAATATAATAAGCTATACATAATAAAATATACCGGGGCAGTTATTCTGCTCCGGTATGTTTTGTCTTATCGGAAGGTGTTCCGATTTCTTCTATTATATTGTCATCTATCTGGATATCAGTGAGTGTGTATTGTTCAGGTGCTTCTTTTATGTTGCGGAAAACAT
>ENA-OPNI01000312-OPNI01000312.1-human-gut-metagenome-genome-assembly--contig:-NODE-312-length-17100-cov-5.145028_pt1 | contig 17100 bp, 19 predicted proteins | sample MGYA00241538_ERZ501773 | MGnify/ENA primary metagenome ERZ501773 (study PRJEB25962, sample SAMEA2042556) | human gut metagenome | biome: human gut; feature: human-associated habitat; material: faeces...
CTATATTTCAATAATTTCAAAGAACTATTTATCCACTTTTACGGGACAGTAGTGATATTTGATAAAAAATCAGGCAATGCCGTAATACGGCACATATATTTTGTTCCTTTGCATCAAGTAAATCTGCGCTTGGTTATATGAAAAATAAGTTTTCATTGCACCTGTTCACGTCAACTTGCCTGACGGTGACATCTGACCGTTTTACTTTCGCCATGAAGTCGTTACTCAAATTGATTGTAGCCATAATCGTTTGATTTTTAAGTTTGACATATTTACGGATGCAAAGTAACACACATGAAGTGCCAGAACATGGCAGAGCATGGAAAATTTTGTCTAAAAACGAATAATTTGTAGTTATGCCTCAATTTTTCACAAGTATATCCCTATATTTGTAACCTAAACAAAAAAGCACGATTATGGCAGCAAATCTCTTCGGGCGCTATGTCTGGCTGATAGACACCCTGCGCCGATACAAACGCCTGACGTTTCAGGAAATCAGCGAGCTTTGGCAGGAAAGCGGATTGGGCTATGGCGAGGAATTGCCCCTGCGCACGTTTCACAATCATCAGAAGGCCATCAAGGACATCTTCGACGTGTACATCGACTGCGACCGCAAGGACGGTTACCGCTATTACATCGACGAGCCGGAGCGGTTGGAAGGAAACAACCTGCAAAGCTGGCTGATCAGTTCCTATGCCACCTTGAACCAGATTCAGGCGGACAACAAACTGGAAGACAGGATTATCTTTGAGGATATTCCGTCAGGACAAATCTGGCTCACACCCATAGCCGAAGCTATGCGGCGCAACCATGTGTTGAGCATCACACATCAAGGGTTCGGCAAACCGGAAGCCAGCACGTTTAATATTGAACCATACTGTCTGAAAGTGGTGAAACGCCGTTGGTATGTGGTGGCACGCAGTCCGTACTATTCAGACAGGAACAAAGAAAGAGGCATCAAGCCTGCCGATGTCTACCGGGTATATGCCCTCGACCGTATTTCAGATATTCAGGACACGGGCAGGACATTCAAGATGAAAAAGAACTTCGACGTAAAACGGTATTTTGAAGGATGTTGTGGAGTAATCACGTCGGACGGGCCCATCCAGCGCATTGTTCTTTTGGCTTACGGCGGTTTTGCCGATTATCTGCGTACCTTACCCTTGCACGAATCACAACGAGAGATAGAGGGCGATGATGAATCCACGCTCTTTGAGTACCATCTGAAACCGACATTCGACTTCTATCAGTTGGTTCTCGCTCAAGGTGACCAAGTAGAAGTGCTGGAGCCAGAATCAGTGCGCAACGAAATGCGCAATTTCGCAAAAAACATGTTGGACTATTACACTTGGGAGGAGGATAAACCATGCAAGGAATAAATTTCATAGCCATCGACTTTGAGACAGCCACAGGCAAACGTGCTTCCATCTGTGAGGCTGGTATCTGCGTGGTACGTGACGGAGAGATTGCAGAAACCCGTTCGTAGTTCGTCCGCCCGCAAGGAAACAGCTACAGTTATTGGAACATGCAGATCCATGGCATCCGGCCAAATGATACAGCCAACTCTCCGGAATTTCCGGAAATATGGGAGGAAATATCCGGATACCTTAAGGACATTCCCGTGCTTGTGGCCCACAATGCCGCATTCGACATCAGCTGCATCCGCCACTCGTTGGAATTATACGGTATGGAGAAGCCGGACGTCACCTATTATTGTTCCCTCCGTGCAGCCCGCAGGCTCTACAACTTCGGCTGCAACAGCCTGGACTATCTCTGCGACCAGTTCAGGATACCTTACGGGCAACACCACCGGGCAGGCAATGATGCCGAGATGTGCGCACGGTTGTTTTTGAGGGAATTGGAGGATGCCGGATGGTGCGGACTAGAAGAAATGGATTATTGTAACGGAAAGCTGTAAATATCATGAACAAAGTAACAAAGACATTGGGAGATTTCATACAGAAAGAAATCGTTATCCCGTGCTATCAGCGTGGATACATTTGGGGGAAGAAACATACCGGGACGGATAAGGATGCGGTAACCTATATGCTTGAAAGCCTGGAAAAAGGATTTAAAATCAATGAACCATTGTTTATTCAAGGCATTACGGTGGTGGAAAAAGATGGCAGTTACGTCATTATTGACGGACAACAACGGATGACGTTCTTCTATCTGTTACTGAAAACGCTTGGGGATGAAAAAGCTTTTACCATCCGTTACCGAAGCAGTCGAGGGGCGGCAGATGATTATATGTCACCACAAAAGTGGCTGGAGAGCTATAATGCAGCGTCGGGACTTCCGGAGCATGAAGATTCAGACGATAAATTTCAGGATATTTATTACTTTAAAAAGACATCACGGCTAATCATAGAAAGCGGACTTTACAAGATAGCAGAAAGGAGACTAGACGTTTGCAGATACGTAAAACACAACGTAGAGTTTCTGTTAATCCCCATCAGTGAGCAGATTGCTGTACGCACCTTTGCCATGATGAACGGCAACAAAGCCTTAATGGAAGGACACGAATTGATTAAAGCAGACTTGCTCCGGCGAGCCTCATTAGGAACCGGAGGGTATATGGGTAATGCGTCTGAATGGGACAACATCACTTTGCGCAGCCGCTATGCACACGAATGGGACAGGTGGTTGCATTGGTGGAACAGGAAAGACGTGCAACTGATGTACAACTGCAGCAACCCAATGGGCTGGCTCTTGTTCTGCGCATTCGAAACAGACCCGGACAAAGCAGACCTTTTCTGCTCCTATAATAAGTACATTGACAAGGAGCAGGAAGGAAAAACCGAATCGCAGAAGGCCAAACTGATATTTGCCAAGCTGCGCATGCTGCAAAACAAGTTTGAAGAGGCTTTCACCGATACCTCCATTCACAACGCTTTAGGAGTTGTCACATACATGCTGGGGAAGAAAGATATTCCACAATTCATTAACACGTATTTCTCCGGGTGTTCCACGTTGCCTCTTAAAGTCATATACGATTTACTGCTTTGTGGCATGACTTATAGAGAGATAAATAACAATGATGTTGAAGCTTTTGAGAAAAAGTTACCAACCTTGAAAGAGATATTAGTGAATAATCCTGTTTATAGCGTAAACAATGATTTGGCATATAAATACCTGCTCATACGCAATGTAGAGGTCGATAAGCGCAAGTTTAATTTCGCCATACTGGACGGGAATCGGTCATTGGAACATGTTTATCCTAAATCAAAGGTTGTCCATACACAAGATGGTCAATGGATAAACTACAACAACGAGCCTGTTCCTTGTTTAGAAGGATTAGAATATGAACAAGAACTGGGGTGGATGAAAAACGGTAAGTTAGTGGAAAATCAGGCAGAAGTCCAGGATTACATCACCAGAGAATCTATTCAAAAGGCGGCTTCAGGTATAGAGGCATTGAAAGAGATTGCTCAAGACATGACGGAAAACAGCATCGGCAATTTGCTGCTATTTTATAAGAACAACAATTCCGAACATGGTAACAAGCTGCCTGAAATTAAAAGGCGGGATGACTTTTTTGATACCTCAAAGCCTTTGTTTGAAAGCCGCAATTTGCTGCATTCGCTCATGGCATTTGGCCGCTATTCGCATTTTGATGCCACTGCCATTGCTAAGAACCAGGCTGAGGTGCTGGCCGACATAGATAAACGCATTGAGGATCTTACTAAGATTATGAAAGGAGAACAAGCATGAAAGGACATTTGGACTCAGGAGAGACTTATTCCCTGGAACAGATTTTTGTAAATGGCACCAACGGGAAGATGGTGATACCCGACCTTCAGCGTGACTATTGCTGGGGCGGAAAAGGTACGTTGGTTATAGATTTTGTAAACAATATTAAAAAGCATTTTGAGGAATGCCGTGAAAATAACAAAGACAGGAAAAACGAATGTTTGACATGCATCAATACTGAATGCCGGACAAAGGCTGCGAACAGCCTGATGATGGGCTTGCTTTATGGTTATTATGAGGAAAATCGACCTAATCTCCAACTCTGTGACGGCCAACAACGGCTCACTACACTTTATTTACTGATTGGGCTAATCAATAGGCTTTGTGGTGACAACAGTTTCCGCCGCTTTCTGATTTCTGACTTTGAGCTGGAAGAAGATGACAAGGAGCCTAATCTGCTCTATGACATCCGGGACAGTTCGCTGTATTTTCTTAGCGACTTGGTATGCCATTTCTTCATTCAAGAAAATAGGGAATATGTTGATGGAGCATTGAGCGATTATGTCAGGAAGCAGGAGTGGTGGTTTAAGGCTTACGAAACCGATCCGACCATCCAAAGTATGCTAACTGCTATGGATGAGATGCAAAAACTGTTGCAGGATATGGACAAGTTAAAGCTGAAAGACTTCGGAAACTATGTGTGCAACATGCTCCAGTTTGTTTATTTCGACATGGGTGACCGCAAAAACGGAGAAAAGACTTTTGTCATTATTAACACTACAGGCGAACCGCTTACAGCCACTGAAAACCTAAAGCCGCTGGTGGTGACACAAGGAGGTGATAGAAATTTGTCTGAAACGGAATGGGAAGAGAATAGCCGGCAATGGGAAGAAGTAGACCATTGGTTCTGGAAGAACCGCGACAAAAGCAAAGAAGACACATCAGACGCAGGAATGAAAGAATTTCTCCGCTGGGTAGTCGCCCTACATCCTAAAGAGCCGGTGAAGAAAGAAGAGTATTACCAATGGTTTACCAACAAGGACTATGTGTTCCCCTATCGTGATATCGGCATTAAAAAGATAAAAGAAGTGTTCGAAGCCTTAAAACGGTTGAATAAGGACAAGGAATTTATTAAAGAATGCGATGGCCTATTAGCCGCGCCTACAGGTAAAATGTATGATTTGAAAGAATACTTCGTCCTGCTGCCTACACTGAAACACTTCAAGAAGTTTAAAGACAAGGATGCGGCTGTGAGGATTTATCGTTTTTTCAGAAATCTATCTCGATATACGGATATCAGCATGGATAACAACAACGTGCTACTGGCCTTGAAAACGATTGACTATATGACAGACAAAGACGTATGCAGCCTGCTTGACTTAGAAGGTCTGGTCAACACAACTTACATCCTGACAGAGGAAGAAAAAACACGGTTGACCATCATTCGCCAAAAGGCTACAAACGAGGCATGGCGCGAGAAGGTGGAAGATGCGTTCGAGAGGATTTCTACACACCAGATCTTGTCCGGGCGCATCCATTGCCTCATAGCCTGTAGTTATGACGAGGCCAATATCTTTGATTTCCAAAGGTTCGAGACCAATACCGAACGATTTGAGTTGCTTTTTTCCAGAAAGAATGAGAATGTGGTCGATGACAAAACAGCACTAGCTTTTGCCGCATTCTGCTATGAACGCCAGTCGACTGCTTATCCAATAGCTATTGATAATTATAGAGATTTCGGGTATTATGCCAACGAATGGAATCTCTTCATTTATGGCGACAAAAATCATCATAAGGAACATAACCGGTTAATTGGAGACTTTTTGCACGAAATAGACGAACAGCATGTCGAGACCTCTGAAAATAACATCATAAACAGGCTTAGTTCTGACCATCCGATGTACTATCTGATTACGAAAAACATGCCATGTGTCCTTAAGCATGGAGAATGGCACAAACGCCTTAGCATTCATCCGGCTTCCGGCTTAATTCGGCTTTTCCAAAATCCTTCATACAGAAGTGATAATAAAGATGTCTATCTCCTTGGACAAAAAGCCCTGCAGTGTCAAGAGATTGAAGATTGGATTCCATGGCGTTTCTACAATGCCAATGTCGAAGGCAAAGAGGAATATTGCCTGTACACAGACCACAAAATATATGATGTGGCCATAGACTTGTTGTTTATAAAGATTTCTGACAATCAATATAGATTAAGAATTTTCAAGCGTAATAATTCCAAAAAGGACTTGGTAGGTTTGGAAGATTTGCTTGAGGAAAATTCATTTTCTGCTCAAGAAATTGACGGGCGTATGGTTTCAAAGCCTATGCAGGCCGAAGAAATCATTAAGTTTATTGATGACATGAAAGCCAAAATCCAGAAGCTAATTAGTGGCAATGATGAGAATTAAAACTCTATCCATCCTCCACCTCTCCGACACCCACAGTCAGCATCGGCGGCTCACACAGCTGCCCGATGCTGACATTCTTATACATTCTGGAGATTTCACCATGAATGGAAGCGAGCAAGAAGCCATTGACTTCATGAATTGGTTTTGTGACCTCCCTTATTTCCATAAGATTTTCATTTGTGGTAATCACGATGCCTGTCTATATGGGGCCCAAATAGACGGGTTGGACAAGAATGTGCATTACCTGTGTAATTCCGGTGTGACAATTCATGGCGTTAGGTTTTATGGCGTTCCCATGTTCATGGAAGATTGCATTTCCGACCGTCAGCGCCGTAACTATGCTACCATACCTGCCGACACGGATGTATTGATTACCCATTGTCCGCCCTATGGCATTCTTGATTTTGACGATGGGATAAACTATGGTTCGACAGAACTTTTAGCGAGAGTAGAAGAAATAAAGCCTCGCTTGCATCTGTTTGGCCATATCCATAAACAGCATGGCGTAAAGAAAGATGGTTTAACTATTTTCTCAAATGGCGCGATCATGAATGGAGATTACACGAACTTCAACTTTCCGAACCTGATTGAAATATGATGAAAGTATTGATTATTCAGAAAGAGGTGTTCAAAGAAATAGCAGCGAAGTCCGCTCGCTTTTTCCCAACTTTGCTTTTTAATTTGCTGACAATTTGTTGGTAAAGACTGGACCATAGTCGAGGTGAAAAACAGCCTTATTGTATGGCATCATATGTAAAGTATCAATAGATACGCTACACTTTTTCCTTTTATAGGCAAATTTTAATCTGTACCTTCGTAGCATGAAAGAAGAAATACGAAAAATACGGATGCGCCAAAAATGGCTTGAGATATACGCAGAAACGGGGTCTGTGACAAAAACTGCCCTTCGGTGCGGGATTGCCCGTTCCACGTTATACCGTTGGATAAATCGCGAAAAAGAACAAGATAAATCGAAATTGTCCGATAAGTCTAAACGTCCATCGAGACTAGCCAATATTAAGATAACGCCTGACATTGAGACTATTATACTTAGTCGTCCTTTAAAAATGTACTTATCTACTGGCATTCAGTAATTTGATCTATAAAAGTCTTTGATGACTCTGCAAGTTTTCTTATCTTTAGGCTAAGAAACTTGCAGAGTTTATGATTAAAAATACAAATGACAGCCCTTCCTTATAGTCAGCAACCTGTCTGACATGCTGAACCAATCACACCCGCTTTACCAGGTGACAGGGGGATACAAGGGCAAGAAGGACATTAACGGCACGAAGATCATAATTCCCGATGTACCCGGGAAATCAGACAGTCGATATCAGAAGCTGAAAAAACATAAGCTCTTCTGCAAGTGTGCAGGTAGAAAACCGACAATAGGTCACTTAAAGTCAGATCGTTGGCTCTTATCCGTTGACCATCCGTTTCACCATTGACCGCAGAAGTTTCTACCATCGTGTTCGTGGCAGTTACACAGAACGTGAGTTCTCTAACATCTGTACCATCTCGAAGAGCAAGTCGCCTAAGTATGAGGAGAAGAAGGCATGACAAGGACATTTACAGAAGTATCAAGAACTTCTCGTGTTCATCAATAAAGGAAGTAATCTTTCTCTTGAAGCCATCCGGACAACAATAGAAGATCGCAGTTCTACAGTCGAGGATCCAAACTCGTTCATGGGAATATGGGATGGAATGATAGAGCGTCTACATACGGAAAATAATGGCGCTCGTGTTACAACTGCACAATTCTGCGAGAATGCACAGAAGTCATTCAAGAAGATTATGTGGCGCCATTCTATAAGTGGCTTCAGTATCTCCTTTAATGACCTTAAACGATGGGATGACGGTATGAAGAGCGGAGTAAAGGATGCGGAAGGCAAACTTGTCGGAAAAATCAGTGACACCACCCGTGGCATCTACCCTCGTACAGTAAGGGCAGTGTGGAACGAATGCCGTCGTCTCGGTTATCTTGTCAACATGGAATATCCTTTCTCAAATATCAAGCAGAAAGGATTGACATGCATTCCGTCCGGTGCCGCTCGCAAGGAAGAGTATCTTGACGTCTCAAAGATGACTCGTCTTTACCGGGTCTTCATAAACAAAGAATATCCTGACACATGGTCTGAAGATTGTAAGAAACGTGTAAACTACTCATTAGGTTTGTTCCTTATTCAATATCCCTGCAACGGATTCAACTTGATGGATGCAGGCCGCCTGAAATACAATCAGTATTTCTTCGACACTGAACGCAAGGCATTCCGGTGCAAGCGCAAGAAGACAAGGGCAAGGAGTGAAAGTGGCTCAGAGGTTATTGTCCCCATCATAGAGCCATTGCAGCGTATATTGGACGAAATCGCGACAAAGCCTGTAAAGGGAGGCTATGTGTCCCCAGAGATTCTGAAAGGTGAACTGACGAGTTGAGTATTCGCAGAAGAATACAGCAAGAGAACTCCAATGTTCAAGATAGGGTTATTAACGTCTGTAAGAATGTCCTCAACTGGGAAGTCCGCCCGTCGGGTACATGGTGCAGACATTCCTTTGCAATCAATCTCGGCATGGCTGGCGTGGATAAAGGCTATATCACTGAAAGCATGGGGCATTCACAGAACCAATCTATCACAGACAGGTACATAGCGAACTATCCTCTTTCAAAGCAGATGAAGTACAATAACAAGCTATTGATTTGCAACCAAAAGTCATTGCTGACGACATCAAGAATATGACCGAGGAACAAAAAACGGCTATGTTATTGCAACTCCTGAACAAATAAAAAAATCACCAGCAAATGGCTGACGAAATTACATCTTTTAAGAACAAAGAAGGGGTTTATAGCATAAAAAACATTATCTTTACATCCAAATTAAATAGACATATAATATGGCACTTCCCGTAAATATAGAGGATTTACTGAACAAGCGCAAGGTAGAGGACAACCGTATTGAATTTAAACATGGTTGGAATCCTGATGATATATACCACAGCATATCAGCTTTTGCCAACGATATAGATAATCTCGGCGGTGGCTACATCCTTGTTGGCGTTGACCAGGACGATAATGGTCTTGCAAAGCGCCCTGTCATTGGAATCCCTGAAGAGAAGCATGATAGGATACAGAAAGAAATGGTTGCATATAACAATACCATATCCCCTTATTACCTTCCACGTACATCTTTTGAACAGGTAGATGGCAAAGAGGTATTTGTCATTTGGGTGCCAGCAGGTTTAAACAGACCTTATGCAGTACCAGCCAATGTCACTTCAAAAAATAAGAAAATGACATATTATGTCAGAAGCGGCTCAAGCAGCATTGTTGCCAAAGGTGAGGTTCATGATGAGCTGATGTCATTGGCGAGCCATATTCCTTTTGATGAACGACCGAATCCGAAGATAACTTTGGAGGATATTTCAATGGTGCTTCTTCGTGACTATTTAGTACAAGTGGGCAGTCGTCTGACAAATTCACTAAACACTTTACCATTACGTGATATACTTGAGCAAATGGACCTTTATACCGGCCCTACGGAGAACAGAATGCTGAAGAACGTATCAGCAATGATGTTCAGTGACCATCCGGAGAAGTTCTTCCCTTACACACAGACCGAGATAGTCATATTTCCAAAAGGCAGGCAAAATGATCCTGACAATTTCAGTGAGACGATACTCCACGGAAGCGTACCCCAACTCATCAATGGTACACTTAGCTATTTGAAGAATAATATTCTTCGTGAGTATGTTGTAAAGCAACCCGATCGCGCAGAGAGCATCAGATATTTCAATTATCCTATCCAGGCTTTGGAAGAGACAATCACAAATGCCTACTATCATAGGGATTACAGCCAGTATGAGCCTGTGACCATAACAGTTGAGCCTAATGGAATTACCGTAACAAGTATTCCTGGGCTTGACCGCTCCATCTCGCAGAAGGCTATAGAAGAAGGTAAGGTATTGCGTTCACGCAGGTATAGGAACCGTCGTCTTGGTGATTTTCTTAAAGAACTCGACTTGACTGAAGGACGTGCTACTGGTGTTCCGACAATACAGACGGCTTTGCAAGAGAATGGGTCTCCAAGGGCGGAATTCATCACGGATGACATACGCAGCTTCACAGATGTGTTCATACCAGTACATGAAAGTATAGGTAAGTCTATTCCTGTTACTAAAATAGATGAGCCCCAAAATGAGCCCCAAAATGAGCCCCAAAATGAGCCCCAAAAACTATCTGTGCGCCAAACATCCATCTTAAACTATATAAAGTCACATCCTAATACAACAAGGGTAACTTTGGCTGCCGAATTAAACATTTCTTTGGCAACTATTAAGCGAGAGTTAAAAGCATTGTCTGACCTTAATCTTGTAAGATATAAAGGATCAGCCAAAAGTGGCAGATGGGTTGTCATTAAAGGCAAATAGTAATAAATAAGCAATGTATTACCCTTACACACTTAAATTATGGATAATCACTTTGTTTCGTCTTCTTTTCAAAAAACGAAGAATATAAAATGGTTACAGCATGTGACCAAAATTGGTGTAAATGAACGTAGAATGGTTCATTCGGTGGATTCAATAAACCGATTGGAGTCGCAGCCTATAACCTTAAACAGTATCTTCCAACTGTAGAAGAAATGGAGAAGCAGATTAAATTGATAAATAACGATAAAGAGTAAAACATTATTATAATACCACCATGCCCGTGGGTGATGCATTCCGCGAGACCTCTTTAGATACAGTCTGTTCTGCTATCGCTAGTGGGCACGATGGGGAGAAGCTGCTGCGTAACCTACGTTTCATCCGACCCGATGGAAAAATCACAGTGGCTGCAATGTTGCTGTTTGGCAAGTACACTCAGCGTTGGCTTCCTGCAATGACAGCAAAGTGCATTTGTTTTGTGGGCAGCAATCTTGGAGGTACACAATTTCGCGATAAAGTGAATGATGCCGACATTGAAGGAAATCTGCTTCATCAGTTTGAGACTATTATGGATTTCTTCACCCGGAACTTGCGCCATATACAAGTTGGAAAAGAATTTAACTCGCAAGGAGTATTGGAGATTCCATACATCAGCCTTGTTGAGTTCACCGTAAATGCTTTGGTACATCGCTCGCTGAATGCGACTGCTCCTATCCGTATATTCATCTTTGATGACAGGGTGGAGATACACAGCCCCGGAATTCTCCCTAATGGGCTTAGCGTGGATGATATTGTTGTAGGTACATCCATGCCACGCAATATGTTCCTCTTCACAAATGCCATCCATTTGCTCCCCTACACAGGAGCAGGTAGTGGTATGCTTCGTGCCTTATCTGAGGATATGAAAGTTTCATTCACCAACAATGACAAAACTAACGAGTTTGTAATTACTATAAATAGACCGGAGGGTAGCCAAGTCAATGGTAACTCAGATACTAAACTTGGACACTCTGACACCGACTTAGACATCAACTCTGACACTTCCAATGCTGACTCTGACACTAAACATAGACACTCTGACACTGGCTTAGATTCCGACTCTGACACTTTCAATGCTGACTCTGATACTAAACGTCCTAAAATAACAAATAAACAGAGGGATATAGTAAACTTCTGCAGTGTGCCACGTAGCAGCAAAGAAATTCTTGAAAGGGCCGGTGTGACATATCATAGCAAGAATATCCAAACATACATCATGGCTCTTGTCGAGGCTGGCTATCTCGAAATGACCAATCCCGAGCATCCCCATGCAAGCAATCAAAAATATAGGAGAAGTAAAAAATGAACTCACATATATTCACCAACAAGAACGGTAACACTGATGTACAAATTTGAAAAAGTTCTCGATTTCATTACAAACAACAACAAACCGTACAATAATCTCTAATTTCTAAAACACAACGATATGGAATACGGAATAGTTTATCTTCTGACAAACCCTGTGATGCCAGGACTTGTAAAAATAGCAATGACCATATTTGTTATAACACTTGTATCATTCTGACTGCGAAAGACGGAGAAACGTCATTTGTAAAAAGGGTATGGGTTAAAGGAATATCGCATTTGTCTTACAATGAGCAGGCATTTACACAAGATGGAAAGCATAGTGAATAATAAACATAAATGAAATAATAATCATACACGAAGCACCTATTTCATAATAAGTGCTGCTACTTATTATTTATAGATGTGAGAACAAGAACTATCAGTTTCCATTGACGATCTAATAGTTGACAAGTGAGCGAATGTCATTTCAAACTGTATCATACCCTCAACATTTCCATTCCCAACCGTCATCAGACCCAAACATATAAAAAATCAGCGGCTCAGAGCAATCTCCGAGCCGCTGATTACGTGGACCAGCTAGGGCTTGAACCTAGGACCTCCAGATTATGAGAACGATAAAATGATATTCTGTGATAGTCCGATTTGCTGATATTGATTAATTATCAGATAGTTATGAATTTTACTATCTCCTATAAAACTCATTAAATCCCCCTAACTGAAATAGTTTGTTTACGCATTATTTACGCAAGAATTAGGGGGTTAAATGTTGCGATTAAGCTTGTTGGACACATGTTTTTCAACTTCGTTTCATTCCCGGCTATAACCTCCTGTGCCAAATCAGCCAAATGCGATGCCGATGTGGAAGTCAGTCCATGTTCACTGAAGAATACTTCATTTATTTTTCCCATAATAACCATTAATTACATTTGGTAAAAATGTCTATCCGAAAAATGCCTGTCGGCATGGTTGGGACGTCAAACACCGTCCATTTTATCTGAGTGTTTTCCAGTTTCATTAATATACAATCATGAAAAACATCTAAAAGTTCACGGATAAGGTTATCATCAATTTCGTTATTATAATAAATAGCAAAGATTAAATTAGATACATCCTCCAATGAGACATATTTTGCAGGAAGGAATTTTTGTATATATTCTAATTCAGCCTTCAAATAATCAACGCTTCCTGATAATGTAAAGTAGTCAATAAACTTTGTACAAGAATGATAACCCAAGAAACTTCTCACATCATTAAGGTCAAAACAAATCAGACTGTGCTTTATTATCAAACTGAAAAACGAGTTCGCGATATTAGCGACTCTTTTGTCTGCTTCTTCAAACAGTTCAGAAAACGTATGGCAAGGCAACGCATCATAATCCACAACGAAAATTCCGTCAGCAATTTTTTCCAATTCACCAAGTACTTTTATAGCGTTCTTTCTTTTTTCCATACCCTCAGACGAATGCGGCAAAGTGGCTATAAGCAATTTTACCGTAACTTTCAAATCAGCGGCTTTCTGAAGAAAATGTTTGATACATCCTTCTCCTGTTCCTCCGCCCAAGCATACAATAAAAATAGACACAAGTTTGTCTGCAAGTATTTGCTCTAAACACGGCAACGATTTCTTACATTCTGCCTCTGCCAAACGTCTGTCCTTTCCACTTCCTAATCCGTCAGTGCCAATGAGGTACTTATTAGCGAGAGATAATTCTCTCATTTCCTTTTTGTTCATACCAAACACGTATAAATCCGTATCCGGCAGTTCACACTTCTGCATTTTTTCCACTATTCTTCCGGCTCCGCCCCCAATTCCGATTATTGAGAAGCTACAAGTCTTGTGTGGAATGCCAAAATCAAACACAGGCTCAGATAAATCATTTTTTCCATATAGACAACAATCTATTATAATAAGTTAGTTAGTCAAAGTTTTTTCGATGTATTATCCATTACCACCCCTTGATATTGGAATATCCTTTTCCGGTTTTTTCCGCCATATCTTCCGTCCCGCCAAAGTAAGTGATTTCCCACAGCAAGCCTGTAACAAGCTCTTGTGGCGTAATCACAAAGTCTTTCTCCACCACCAATTCCATGCCAGCTATTTCCGACCACGACGGATAACAGGCCACAGGGCAGTCGAGGTGATTGTCCGCTTTGTCGTATACAGAGCAGTTCATGTCTATCATCGGGCTACAGGTTTCCCAACGCCATACTAAGCGAATGTAATATTGGGTTGATTTCGCCTCCAACGCTTGGACGTTCTGATAAATTCTTTCCCATTTGTCCAAATCAAGTTGTTCGGCCAACTTCGGTTCGTTGGTTTGCCATAAATCCAGGAATGCCGGTCTTATTTCGGCAAAACTGAATTGCGAAAAAAGTTCCTTGAATGTCATAGTGCCTATTTTAGAGTAATAAAATCCCTCAACCCATCCCTCGTCTTTCCTTCCAGACAATCGGCACAAGGTAATGCACAATAATCTTCCTCCATGGGCCGTGTACGTTATGCGTTTGTACGCCGTGCCGGAGATGCGCGGTAATAACCATGCTTCTACCAGCTGCCACCTTGGTTTGTTGCCCCTGCCATGCGACAAGGAAGTGCCGCCATTGTCTGATGCAAAGAAGGACTACGCCTTATTATGTCAAATTAGATCCACCGACCAGTTCAGGCTTTGTAGCTTCATATCCAGGTTTCGGAGTTGTTTGGAATAGTTGTCCGTCACCTTTCTTAGTTCACCCACGTCCACTGTGCGGACATATTTTATTTCTTGTCGCCCGTAACGGTCATTTTCAACAACGTGCTTCAAGAGGTCGCGCATTACCGTCAGGCGCAACTTCAATGTGTCTTTACGGGCAATCATTTGGGTGAGAGTTTCTCCCTCGTACACGGTTTGCATGTTGGTGCGGTTAATCCGATAAACAATCACTTCGAATTGCGAAAGGCATTCATCCAATTCTTTATACAATTCGTTCACGTTCTCAGAAGGTTGGTCACCTTCCTGCACCTTAGCACTGTATTTCAGCCGACTCTTCAATTGGTCGATTCTGTTTTGCAGGTCGGCGCGGATGCTTAATGCTTCTGCCAGTTTCATTCTATTCCTCCTATTTGGTTTGATGATGCAAAGTTCCGTCATCAAAGTGCCAAATCGCAGCACAAGGCGAAGATATTTTGTATTTCCATCATAAATTTTCGAACCACATGTAGAGTAATGCAAACGAAAGCAGACGAAAAAATAATCTGCCTATGCTCCGATTCGGCGCATCGAAAGGTTTCCTTTGCCGCAAAATAAATATTGTCTTATGAAAAATAGCGAAGATTGGAAAGGGGCTGCCAAGAAGCAGCAAAATAAAATAGAGGCATGGAGGCTTTCTTATCTTTCGGTAGAAGAATTATTATGCCTGCAGTTGCTGGGGTATTCTCCCAAGCAACTATATGAAGACATGGAAAGCGAAAGATATTCACTGAAAGAAACGGCTTCCATGTCCATCCGCGAACTCGACAAGGCAAAACGAATATTGGACAGGCAGACAAAAGCAGGAGTGATTACCATCCCTTATCATGAGGAAGCGTATCCTCATCACTTCCGCAATTTATGCCAAGACGCACCGCCGCTCGTCCATGTGCTTGGCAATAAGGATTTGCCCAACCGTGAGGATAATGTAGCCATTATTGGTGCACGCGCAGCAGACAAAGAAGGCCTGAACATGGCCTACGAGTTTGCTGAACAGATGGGCAAGCAAGGGCATATCGTCATCAGCGGCTTGGCTTTGGGTTGCGATACGGCCGCCCACCAGGGCTGCCTTGATGCGGGCGGACAGACAATAGCAGTGGTGGCCTCGGGCTTGGACATCACGCATCCCAAGGTGAACAAGTCGTTACAGGATGAAATAATCGCCAAGGGCGGAACCATCCTGTCCGAACATCCTTTCGGCGTGAAAGCCAACCCCACGAGATTAGTGGCGCGTTGCCGTATGCAAGTCGTTTTGACCCAATCGATCATCGTGGCCCAATGTCCCATCATCAGCGGCACGATGTATGCCGTGCGTTTCGCCCAAGAATATAACGGAGTCTCCTTTGGATGGGAAAACAATGTTTATTCTGTCCAGTATGATACGCAGAATGAACTGAACTCAGGCAACAAGTTCCTGCTCGATTATAACTTGGCTCTGCCCATTAGACCTGGGCAGGAGATAACATTAGACTTAGATAATAAAATGGTTATAGCATAACATTCTACTATAAATAGTCGTCCCTTAAAAAGCCCATTTTTGCGAGATATTGTTCTGGCACAGTATCTCGCGTATTTTTTGAAGCATGCACCAAAGAGCTTTCATGGCTCTTTTGAAGTTATAGGCCGCTGCCGCCAGAAGCACATTCACAGCATCTCCCGCCACACCCTTATAAAAGTTGCGGCCCAACCGGTAATCTGACTTCAAGTGACCTATTGTCGGCTCTATACCGGCACGCTTGCAGAAGAGCTTATGTTTTCTCAGCTTCTGATAACGGCTGTCTGATTTCCCGGGTACACCGGGAATCATAATCTTCGTCCCGTTGATTTCCTTCCTGCCTCTGTATCCCCTGTCACCTGCCGGCAGCTTGATTTTTCGCCCGGTTAGCCGTTCCACCTGTTTCAGGGAAGACTCCACGGTATGCCCGTCATATTCATTGCGGAAGGACATGGCGCCAAGAATAATGCCTGTGACAGAACGTATGACGGATACCTTGTTGCCGAATTCGTATTTCTTATGCTCCTTGCCCTTGCTGATACATTGTACCTCAGGCTCATGAATGGAATAGACCTTTTTCCGGCTGCTACGCCTTTGGGAAAGAATGGTCTCAAAGATTCCGGGCAACTTGTCATAGTCGTGATTCTCTTTAAGATTACGCCTCAGCTCCCTGACAAGCCTTCCGGCTATGGTGCGTAAACGCCTGTCTGCCCTAAGGGCTTTCTTCCTGTTCCTGGGATGGTTCCGGAAACGCTGGTCACGATAGATTTCCTTCAGTACAAAGGTGTAGCTTTGACGCAGGGGAAGACCAAGCTTTTTCACGATGCCAAGAACCTTTTTCACGATCTTCTTATGCAACTTTGCATCCGTGGGGTAAGTGATGTTCTTTTCCTGAACCGTAGAATCAATGAAGGCCGTATCATGATGACGGTCCTCATCATCCCCGTTATTCACACGGATGCTCTCCTGAAAGATAAGCTCAATTCCCTCCTCACCGATACGCTTGCGGAAA
>ENA-OPNI01000316-OPNI01000316.1-human-gut-metagenome-genome-assembly--contig:-NODE-316-length-17028-cov-2.505155_pt1 | contig 17028 bp, 21 predicted proteins | sample MGYA00241538_ERZ501773 | MGnify/ENA primary metagenome ERZ501773 (study PRJEB25962, sample SAMEA2042556) | human gut metagenome | biome: human gut; feature: human-associated habitat; material: faeces...
AAAAAACGCGCCAAAATTCCTGCCAATTTAATCGCTAGTTTATATCAATTTCTTTTATCAATTATCTTCGTTGTAGGAAAATTTTTTTTATTAAATTCATCCAAAACATGATAATTTTTTGCTCCTTTTTTTGAAGCCTTATTATTTCTTCGAATATTACATTTTAATTTTATAGATCCATTTATATGAAACTGATAAACTTGATTAGTAATATATATTTCTTTACATTCTTTTCTTCTTATTGCATAAACAAACTTTGATGTGTAGAACATTACTTGATCGCCAATAAAGGATATTTTATATACCTCTTTATATATAGGAGCAAATGTGACTATGCATATTCCAACAAATACACCTACCGCAAATAAATATATTAGAAAAGTTCTCAGTTTACTTACTTTATACAAAGCTATCATATCAGCTATCATATAAAGTGCAATTAATGCTAATGCATTTAAAAAGAAAATAAATATTTCTTTTAAAATTTTATATTTTCGAGGAACTCTTAAGTTCTTCACTCTTGTCATTTTTTAAATTATTTTCTTTGAATATTATGATACAAATCTTGAACATCATCTATATCATCAAGAAGTTCTTCGAAGTGATGGAATTTTCTCATTCCTTCATCATCTAATTCAACGTAGTTTTGAGGAATCCATGTAGTTTCATCTTCATCAAATTCGATCTCACCAAATGCACCTGTTAAGGCATCGCGAACCTTTGTATATGAACTTTGTGGAGCATATACAGTTACATATTCTTCATCTAATTCTACATCTTTAACTTCTACATCTGCCATCATTAATGCTTCTAGTACTTCTTCATCTGTATGACCTTTAAATGTAAATACCGCTAGATTGTCAAACATATATGATACACATCCAGATACACCCATTTTAAATCCTGCTCTTCCGAAAGCAGTTTTTACAGCTGTATAAGTTCTATTAACATTGTCTGATAAGCAGTCAACCATAACCATACAGTTATTAGGACCATATCCTTCATATCTTACAAAGTTATAAGCTTCACCGATTCCACCTTTAGCTTTCTCGATAGCTCTTTTTATAACATCTGCTGGAATGTGCTCTTTTTTAGCTCTTTCGATTTCTTTTTTTAATGATTGGTTAAGCTCTGGATCTGGGACACCACTCTTTGCTGCCACATAAATTGCTCTTCCAAATTTTGCATTTTGTTTACTTTTAATTGCTGCTGTCTTGGCCATTGAAGCAGCACGTACCTCATGTTTTCTCCTTTGCTTCATAAAGTATTTTTAGTATAACTATTATAACACACTATTATTAAAAAATAAATATATTTATGTATTTTTTTTAAAAAAACACTATATTTACTTTTATTTAAATAATTTTCCCAAAGTAAAAGGCCTATTTTTAGGCCTTTACCACTTTCTTTTTAGAAACATTTGTATTTTTTCGAGAATTTCTTTTCCATAACCACTTAAATTATAATCTGTTTTTGATCTCTTAGTGGGGGTTTTTAAGTAATTAGGTAACTCTTTATACATCTTTGATAATCTTTCAAGGAAATCATCAACATCATATTTTGACACTACTTAAAATGTGAACGCTGCTCCACAAATAACTAATAGAATAAATAAAACAAGAATAAATGCATATCTTCCACTTGCATTCCATCCGCCGCCGCAGCAAGGATTAACATTGTTACAGTTTCCCATACTCACACCACCTTTCACTTTTATTGTATGAATATATCTGTATTTGGTTCATATATTTCATATTTTTATTTTAAGTTTAATAAATTTATAATATAAAGGAGATGGGAAAAGTATTAACTCATTTAATGATTTTACAAATGTAAATTATAAAGAAATGTCTTCACTTCTTCAAAGTCTATCTCCTTTAGAATTTGGAACTATAGGGTGCTTAATAGGTTTAATTCTATCCGCTTCTCTTACTAGTGATGAGCTTAATAGTTTAGGTAACTTTTTAGAACTTGTCGGCCAAGTTATGCTTACAGTACAAGCACAAATGGAAACCGTAAGCCCTCAATATACTCATATTGATAGTTTTAATAACCTCAAAAAGGATTTGGATGAAAAATTTAAAAATATTTTAAATAAAAAGAATAAATTATAACTATGCTACATATAATTATTGTATGTGAGGAGGAACGTTTATGAATGTAAAAAGTATGGCAAGAGTAAAATACTCTTATAATCTTGATGGAATCAATTTAACAGGAGTTACAACATCTAACATTGTTAATACTGAAATTAGAAAAATGGGCTTGGTAGCTCGAAAATTCTCTAGTAGTGAGTTTTACAAAAATGGAGATATTCTATCTTTTAACATTGTTGTATCTAATACGGGTAATTACTTTACAAATAATATTTTTATTGAAGATACAATCGAAGGACAAGAATTAATTCCAAGCACTGTCAAATATTATTCTCTTGATGAAAACGCAGATCTAAATGTTACTTATGAAACAAGTGATGATATTTTAAAAATTAAAATTCCGACACTAAAAGAACATGATGTTTGTATTATTTCTTATAAAACTATCGTTAATTCAAACGCTCAAGTAATAAAATCTACTTTGAAGTTATATAGTGATGATATCGAAGAAATAGTATCTACACCATTTAATTTAAAACAAGGTTATGCGAAGATAGAATGCTTTAAAAAGGTTAATGATGATGTAACTTTCTTAAACTCTAATTTAACATACGAATTAACTTTAAAGAACTCAGGTAATATAAGTGCTTATAATGTTGAAGTATATGATGAACTTCCTAGCACATATATTCTTGATAGGGAAAGCCCAATTATATATGACGGTAAACATATTGATTTTGAATTAAATAATAATATATTAACTTTTTCATTACCAGAAGTACCTGCACAATCAGAACTTACTGTATTTATAAATGGAAAAATAGTAGACTAAAAAATGGTGAGAAATCACCATTTTATTTTGCAAATTTATTTAAGTATTGTGGTTTAATGTCTTTTATCTTTGTTATCACAAGCATATCCGTGCTACAAAATTCACGATCTATGAAAGCATCACGACCAAAACTACTTCCTATTCTTATGTATCCCTTAATTAAAGGCGGCATCTCCGAACGGACCTTTGCTACGTCTATTTCTTCGTTATTATCTTTAATTTTATACACATCATTGATTGCATAACAATTTTCATTAGACATGTAATTACTTGTTATATATCTCATACATTCATTATGTTTAGAACCATCAATCCCATGAAATGATGCTGTACCAAGCATTATATCAACCTTTTTTTCAAGGGCATAACGAATTGCTTCTTTCCATAGCAAAAGAATAACTGATCCGTCTCGATGTTTCTTGCTTACAACAGCTCGACCAACTTCCATTAATTTTCGATCCTTTAAAACATCAATGTTAAATTCTTTTTCTAATAAGAATTTTCCATTTAGGTTTTTTATATGATTTTCAAGAATAAATCTATATGTTCCAATCACTTCATCAGTTATTATATCAATTATTACAGCATGATCACAATATTTATCATATTCATCGCAATCTAATCCATTTCCTGATTTTGAATCATCATATTCACAAATCATTTCTTTGTATCTTAAACTAAATACTTGATTTATTCTTTTTTCATAGTCATCTTCTTTACGATCTAAAATTTTTCCAATAAATCTTCCCGCTTCAATTTTCATCATTCAACCTCAAACTTGTTATGAATTCTTTTTAATATATTTGGTATATCTAAACCATATGGACATTTACTTATACATTTTTTGCAGTTTATACAAGCATCTGCTTTTATCTTCATATTTTTATATCTTTTTAACGCCCAATCTTGAAGCCCATATCTATCATAGTAATTTTCTAATGTAAATACTCCTGGAATATCAATCCCTTTTGTACAAGGTAAGCAGTATCCACATCTGTGACAGAAAGTTCCTTCCGCTTCCCTTATTGTTCTTGAAATATAATCTTCATCATCACTAGATAGTTTTATATTTTCCGACGCAGCTAAGTTGAAATTAAGCTCTTCTATCGATCCCATTCCTGGAATTAAAACTGATAGATTACTATCATTTAATAAATACTTCACAGCGACATCCTTTTTATCAATATAGCCTCCACCAAAAGGTTTCATAGCAATTGTTCCAATATTCAACTCATTAGCTTTTTCAAAAAGTTTCGCACTTTTATTTTCAATGAAGTTATATGGAAACTGTATTGTTTCAAAAAGTTTGTTATATTCGCTATCTAATATGTATTCTAAAAAATCATAACTATGTGAAGTGATTCCGATATGTTTGATTATTCCTTTTTCTTTTGCTTCAAGTAAAGCTTTGTAAGCTCCATCTGAACTTATAATTTTTTCAAAGTCTTCTTTTTTGCTTACATTATGAAATTGATATAAATCTATATAATCTGTTTTTAACTTTTCAAGACTTGCATTTATATCATTTTTCATTTCTTCGTATGTTCTCGACATTGATTTTGTTGCTAAGAACACCTTGTCTCTTAAGCCAATTAAACCTAAACCTAAGTACTCTTCGCTACACGTGTAAGACCTTGCTGAGTCGAAGAAATTTATTCCTTTATCTACAGCAGTTTTTATTAAATTTATAGCTTCCTCTTTAGAAATTCTTTGAATAGGTATTCCTCCAAATCCTAGAGGATTAATATATAAATCTGTTTTTCCTAGTTTTCTTTTTATCATATTTTCACCTAATTTTTTTCTTCATAAATTAGTCTTCCATTTATTCTTTTTGATTCAAAGAGAGTAATTTTTGACACTTCTACTTCTTGATAACTATCCATTATTACGTTCTTATTTATCTCTCTAACTAAAGTTATATGAGGAACAAATGGTTTTTTGTCATAATTGAAATTGCCTTCTGATAATTTTTCTCTTAACATCTTAACATATGTTAACAGTTCATCAGTTTGTTCCAACTCTAAGACAAGCATATTTCTTATAGGCTTCACTTTTGTAATAATTAATTTTTTAGGTTTGATATTATCAAGAGAAGCAATAATTTTGTTTAATTCTTCTAATCTTGTTTCTTCGCCAATAAAGGCTAGCGTTAAGTGATTATTTGTTTTTAACGTATAATTTCCTCTAATGCCATTTTCATAAAGGTAGTTTTTTATTTTTTCTATTTTAGCATTTATAATTTCAAGGCCTATTCCTATAAATAATCTCATATTTTCTCGATAATATAAAGATACGGAGGGTTGTTAATTTGATTTATAAATTCGTACCTTAATACTTCATACTCCTTTTGATTTAATTTTCTTAAGTACTCATCTAGATTTATACTTTCTTTTAATCCTTCTTCATGGCCTGGATAACATGTTATAATAATAACTCCTTTTTTTCTCAAAATTTGCAAAACTTTGTCAAGAGATATTTTTATTTGTTCATAATGTGTTGTTATATTGTGATCCCCTTTGGGAAGGTAACCTAAGTTATATACAGCTACACCAATGGATTCATTTATGTAAGAATCTACATATTCATGGCTTTTTAAAATATAAACTATGTTATCTAAGTCTTTAGTTTTTTCTTTCGCACTATTTATAGCTTCCTCTTGAATGTCAAATGAATATACTTTTTTGCACATTCTTGCAAGGAATAATGTGTCATTACCTCTCCCACAAGTTAAATCAGCACACACATCATTTTCTTGTATTTTTGATATGATTATTTTCTTTTGAAATTCTAGTATTTTATCCATTTATAAACTTTGCTCACTTGTTATAACTACTTTTTTATCATTTAGTGTAAAACTCATTGACTTTGAAAGTAGTTTCAAATCTTCAGTTTCCCCTTTGCCATATAATTTATCACCAATTACACTATGATTAATATATGCCATTGAGACTCTTATTTGGTGAGTACGTCCTGTAACTATTTTTATTTCTAGTAAAGTTCTATCACGACAAACTTTAATTGGTTTATATGCAGTGATAGCTAACTTTCCAGTTTTCGATACAACATATTTTTTACTATCATGACGATCTCTACCAATTAATAGAGTTAACTCATCACCTTCTGTTATGACTCCATTTACATACGCTAAGTATGTTTTCGTAACTTTATTGTTTTCAATTTGATATTCTATATCATTGTAACTAATGATATTTTTTGAAAATAGACATAATCCTTTGGTTTCAATATCTATTCTATGAAGCGGGCGAAGATAACTATCATCACCTTTTTCTTTAAGATAATGTACTAAATAGTTTAGTATGGTCTCTTTTGTGTTTCCATCAGAATGAATAAGGGCATTTTTCTTTTTATCAACAGCTATTATGTCATCATCTTCATAAATAATATTAAAACTATTATTCATATCTATGCTTTCATCTTGCTCGTCATTTGTCTCTAGTAAACTAAAATTTATATATATGTGTTCTCCGTTAGTTAATACAGATTCTTTGTTTAGAATCTTGTCAAGCGATGAAATAGCATTAGCTTGACATAATTTATATATAGTTTTAGGAGACAAATGTTTTTTTCTTAAATAATTTTCTAGCGTTATATCAGTGTTTACTATGTATTCTACTACCATAAACAATCTCCATTATTTCTTCTTCTGTGTATTCTTTTATTTCTTTTTTATTTTTGATTAGTTCTAAGGCTTGCAAATGTTTCTTTGATGGACTCGGAAAAACAACAAATGTATTAATTACTCTTGTTATTTCTTTTGAATATAGTCCTCCATTTTCATAAATGACTTTTTTAAAGTCTCCTTTTGTCATGCTTGAGGGTTTTCCTGTAAATGATATAACCATTCCTTTCATAAGTTCACTTTTTGGCTTTATCTTTTCAGTTAGTTTATTATAACAATTACGGAACTTTTTTTCGTCAAGTACACCAAAGCATAAGCCAACTTCTTCAAATAGTTCTTGTATAGTGTCTACTTGATAAATTCTCTTGCATCGCTCAATAATATAATAACATATCGAGGCATCACTTATGGCATTGTGATGATTATGGCTAACTTCTAAATAGTTTGAAATTGCAGATAATTTGAAAGATGTTAATGAATCTTTAAAAGCAATTCTTGATAATTTTAGTGTACAACCTACCCTTATATTGGGAAAAGGCAATTTATATTTTTCAAGAAGACTTTTTAAAACATTCATATCAAAAGATGCAGAATGAGCAAATAAGATATTTCCATCTATTAGTTCTTTTATTTCTGGCCATAATTCAGGAAATGTTTTTTCGTTTTTCACATCTTCATATGTTATACCATGTATCAAAGTATTATAACTCAAAAAATCTTCCTCGGGGTTTATTAGATAGTATTTTTCAAAAACTATTTTTCCATTTTTAGCACCAACTAGTCCTACACTACAGGCACTAGTTAAACTGCTATTAGCAGTTTCAAAATCTATTGTAATATACTCACAATTATTCGATGACATATGCTACGCCACGCCAGAAGTTCATGAAAACTTCTAATTCAAATTCATAATAAACAAATAATCCTTCTTTAAAGCGTGAGTTGATATTTGGGTCATTACATATTACATATGTTTTTCCGTTTTCTTCTCTATAACCTCTCACAACGATTAAATGTCCACCAGTCTTATATAAACCTGTGTCACCAGCGATACTAGCTCCTACTGGGCCTACCTTAGCTAGATGCCTCTTTAATTCATTCCATGAATAAAATCTAGCTACATATCCATTATAACCAAATGCGCCCATTACTGCTGTATTATAAACCCAATTACCATATGTTGGTGATTTATGTCCCTCATCTGCTACTAGGCTAGCAACATATCGATGTTCAAATTCCGGATCTTTATCTTTAAAACTCATGCCTTTAAACTTTAAAAGCATCGCTGTTGTTGTTGCACTGCACATTTCATGTCCTATTACAGGAACCATATTTTGGTTTAGTTTAGGTACATCATAGTCAACAATTGAAGGTAAGCATTTTACATCTACTTCATAAGTATAATTTAATAATTTAAGAGCAATACAAACTAAGCTAAGTTCAGCATCTTTTTCGAGAATAACTTTATATTGGAATCCTTCACCTAAGTTTCCATCCTTCATTATTATTTCATCAACATCCATATGAGCAAAGTCATCATCTTGATTATAGTAGAGATTTTCACCACCTAATGTCCAAGATCCATATGAGAAATACTTACTCATTTTTCCGTTGTACATTACTCTTATCAATAGTTCTATATGTGAATTATTATTAGTTAATGCGCACCAAGATCCAGTTAGTTTTGGAAACTTATTAGTATAAAATATTGGAGATTCTACATATCCTTTTTCATTTTTATCACTAACTTTTATTTTGTTATCTTTGTATTCCAAATTATGCATTTCATAATCCTTCATGTCAACTGCACGATTAATTAAATTATGTTTTTTAAATTCCATTTTTTTCACCTCGAACTGCCTTTCTTTGTATTTATATTATCATATTTTCTTATAAATTACAATTAAAAAAGTTTTTATTTTATTTATTGTAAATGACTTATAGATAATATTTATATAATAAATTAAAAAAACTCATATACTGATATTAACCATATATGAGCTTAAATAATTTTTGTTTTTTATTTTATACCAGAATTATATTTAGTTGTATAGTGACCATATAAACCTATTTCTGATGTACCATCTTCATAGTGTAATGTAATTTCGCCAATTAAGACCTTAGAACAGTGTTTAAAATATCCTACAACGCCAAATATTATTAACTCTTCACCAGGTTTAACTGGACCAGTTGTTGTAAAATCAGCATAATACTTTCCTGTTATTTCTTCAGCTTCTAAATTACCACTTGAATTGAAAACATATAATCTACATTTATACATTGTTATTGTTTTACCTGTGTTGTTTTTGCCTCTCCAACATACTTTTATACCATTAGCAATATTTTTGTAATAACAATATCCAAGTATATCATCCTCAATAGGTTTACCTATTTTGTTTCCTAATTCTTTGATATTTATTTCAACTATGATGGTTTCCGTAAATAATTTACCACCAGCACTTGTTATTTCAATTGTAATTTCTGATTCACCTAATGCTTTGCCTGTAATAGTTAAATATCTTTCTCCTGATTCATCCCAACCATTTCCTGGGTCTATTGAAACCATAGATTTATTTGTCCAAGTAAGATTGAAATCAGCAACTTCAGCGTTGTTATTTAGTTTTATTTTTACCTTTTTTGATTCTTCAACATTAACAGAAATATTATTTTCACTAACTGTAAATCCCTTTAATTCTTTTGTATCTTCTTTACAAGCTTCTAAAGCAAAGACAAATAATATTGTTAAGAGACACAATAACACTCCTTTAAATTTTTTTATCATACTTTCCTCCATTTAATTATTTATAAATTAATCATTAGCATTTTCTTTTTGTAATTTTTCTAACTCTTTATTAGCATCACTATTTATTTGCGCGATATCTATATCAGGATATTGTAAATTTTCTTCATAAAAAGCAAACAACATTATTACTTCATAATCCTCATAAAGGCTAGGAAATTGTTTCTTTCCACTATCAGTCCAGTCAGCTTTGTAAACACCCCTTTTTACTGTTTTTCCTACTAAATCACCATAAGCTAGTTGCACAAGTGGTCATTTAAACCTCCTTTTACTAAATTTTTTCTTATAATTTTGAAATTTTCTTCAGTTAGGCATATATCTTCTACAACAACCACTATTTCTTCTTTCACTTCTATCATTACCTTTGTACCAGATATATATTTCATATCAAAATAAAAAATTTTATCTTCATAATTTGAATGATTTTTGTCCATTGTAAATTCCATATCATATGCATCGTAATAAACTGAACTTTGATTTAATTTATCACATATTATCTCACTTATTATCTTGCTTATTTTTTTTGTAGGATTTTTCCTTTACAACCCACTATTAGAATACATGTTAATAATAACATTACAAAGAATGTTAATTTTGCTAATTTATTCATACTTTTCCACCTCATATATTTATTTAATTTTTCATTATTTATTTCTTATTCCTCATTTGTTATTATCTCAGAACCAATTAATAACTCATCTAATATACTTTGAATTTCATTATAATTTTTTGCGAAAAGTACTGAGACTTTCCCTGAAGCAGCTTTTATCATTACTGAATGAAAAAATCCACTTGTTCCATAACAACATACTTTATCTAGAGGCAATACTTTAATTGTCTTAAATAATGAACTTTTATAGATTCTTTTATTAGTTATTGTAATATTTCCTATATTTAAAAATAAGATTATTGATGCAATTACTCCTAATATCATTGGAATAAATGGTCCAAATCCATAATCAAATTCAAATACATCTGATACTCCACCAAGCGCCGCTCCTATAATTAATGTAATCACAAAACCAGCAAATAACGCTCCTATCGCAAAATACAATAAATTTTTAGAGTTTGTTTGAATTAAAACTTTTTCTTTCATACTTTTTTGTCCTTTCGTATATAATTATTTTTCGTAGATACCTTTCTACTCAATATATAAGACACAAATAAATAATAAAAAATTTATTTTTTTTGTAAAAAAAGAAAAAAGGCGTTTTTTCGCCTTTATTCGATTATATATGATACTCCACGCCAACAGTTAAGGAATGTTTCTAGAGGTAATTCTACATATACATTCTTTACTGCAGGATCGTTAAATATACATATTGTTCCACTTGCTGTTTCACGATATCCACGTAGTACAACTAAGTGTCCATTTGTGTTGTATGAGCCGAAATATCCTCTTACATTTGTACCAATTGGTCCAATTGTGTTAAGCAAATATTTTGCTTCGTTCCATGAATATGTTCTAACTACATATGCATCAACGCCAAATGCTCCAGCAGTTATCATATTGTATGACCAGTTACCGTATGTTGGATTGTTATGTCCTCTATCGGCAACCATATTAGCCATATATTCATGTTCATATGTATAACCTTTGTCCGAGAAATCAAAACCTTTCCATTTTAGAAGCATTGTTGTTGTCGTTGCTGAACAGATTGTTCCACCAATCTCTGGAACAGCATATTGATATAATTTTGGCAAGTCGTTATCCTTTTCTTTTGGTAAATTCGATACATCAACATTATAAACATATCCAGGAATCTTAAAAGCCATCGCTACAATCGATAATACCGGTGATTTTTCGCTTGTGCTCGTTCTTCTCATTATAAACTTATATTTTATTGCATCAGCAGTTTTATCGTTTAGAACGTTAATTTCGTCTGTGCTTATCTCAGCTATTGCATCACTGTCATCATAGTATAAGTTATTTCTTCCTAATCCGTATGCACCGTATGTGAAATATTTACTCCAAGTGCCATTTATACGTATGCTTATCATAAGTTCTCCAGTAGCATTTTCATTTGAAACGCATGAGTATGAGCCAACTACTGATGTAAAGTTATGAATCTTAAACACCTTTGATTCATATGTGCCTTCTATTGCCCCATCTTTTAGAACAATTTTCCCATCTTTGTATTCTAAGTTATTTAAATTTTCTTGTTTGAAATCTTTTACTCTATCAACTAAATTATGATATGGATAATATTCGTCACAGCCATTTAAATCAATCTTCAATACTAAACAATCATATGTATATGTTCGTGTTTCTCCTCGGCAAGATAATTCAAGAGTTAGTGTTACTTTGACATCTGTCTCACTTGGATTAATCACTCCAGTATTCGATAATACTTTTTCATTACTAGAAGTCCATTTACCTGTTACTCCATAAAGAAATTCTGTATTTAAAACTATATTATTTGCTAAATTTGTTTCAATCACTATTTCTGAATGTGCTTTTTCAATACATACTAGAGCATCATAAGGTTTAATAATTATCTCAAACTTTGTATCATACAAATATTCGACGTAATCATCTTCTAAAACTAACACTAATCCAAGTTCAACTGTTTTATCTGTTTCTGTAAATGATATTTTTCCATCATCTGTTAGTAATCTACGGTTACTTGTTGTCCACTGAAGTTCAATATCACCTATTTTTGATACTAACTCAATGTCTTTATTTGTTTCAGTTGGAATATTTAATTCATCTAATATTTCTTTAACTAATGTGTTAAAAGATTTAATAGTAATATCATTTATAGATTTTGTTATACTTATTCCATTTGTACTAAGTGTAATTTCTAAATTAGTTTTGATGTCATTTTCTTCAGGAATTACAACATAACCATTTTCTTTTACAGCATCTGTATCAAATTTATAAGATATATTTACTTCTTCATCAGAAACGATTAAACTATTCACTAATTCTATTTTACCAGAAATAGTTTCAGGTATTTCTATTAATTCAAACGCTTCTTCTAATATTTGATTATAATTTTTATCTTTCTTTAATACTTTTATCGTAAATTCTCTTTTAAGCTCATATTCATTTAAATGTCCTGCTGCTGTTAATATTACATCAACATCTTTATCTTGTCTATTCACTATTCCTTCATTTGACATAGCTTCGTTATTTGACTCATAAGTAAATGTAATTGTATAGTCATCAACCTTGACTTCTGGAATTAATGGTAAATTATATGAGATTTCCTTAGGAACTATAAGTTGATCTAATCCTCTAGATATAATTGATTTATAATCTGTAGGATCTTTCAAAACTATTATTTTGTATTCTTTCTTTAGTGTATGACCATCAATTGCAAATGTTGCCGTTAAAGTCACTTCAACATTCTCTTTAGATCGGGTTATATCACCATTAGTAGCAATAGCATCATTATTTGATTCCCATGTAATTGAAACAACTTCTTTTGCTACTTTTACTGATTGAGGTAAACTAATGTTCTCACTTACCTCATCTGGCATAATTATTTCATTAACTGCATTTCCTAAAATAGTATCATAGTTTTTTTTACAGCCAATTAATGTAACTGTTAAACATAATAATAAAATTGTAATTATTTTTTTCATATACTTTAACCTCTTTATCTTATTTTATCATATTTTTTATTAATAGTCTAGTTTCTTTTACAATTATACGTGTAAAAAAAACAAAAAGCACCCGAAGGTGCATATTGTATCAAACAAATTGATTATAATGTAAATTCTAGTACATAAACCGCCTCTTTTAATTAAAATATGCCTCAATTTGTTTCTTCCTTTTTGCGTTTGATACAATATTATTTTACAGCATAACACTACTAAAATAATAAGTTAAGTTTTCTTCTCAAATCATTTCACTTACTAGTAATAATTGGTTACACAATCTATTCAATCTTCTTTATATAATTTTCTCTACTTCTTTCCAAATATTATCGTTATTAAGATACATTTACATTATAATGTAGAATAGTGATAGAGAAATGATTTTTTTCCTCTACATATATTAAACAATTTTAAATGGAATATTTTGGAAAAATATTTTATGAAAACGTATTCAATAGTTAAATATTTAATAACTTACTAATTAAATCTGGCATTATTATAGCTAGTGCAACAAATAATGATGCAATAAGTAAACGCACAATAAAAGGTACAATTGATTTTTTTACCCCTCTTCGTATGAATGAAGTTAAAGAATATATTGAGGCAAAAACAATTATAATTGTTTTTAAAAGATCTTTTTTAATAAACACTTGCATTAACACAAGAATGATAACAATCGCAAGAGAAAATCCTGCTAATACTTTTCTTATATTTCTTAATCTAACTTCACGGGCTTCTTTTTTTATTTTTTCTTCCTTTTCATATATTTCTTTTATACCTTGTACAGAAAGATCACTTTGCTCTTTCATTTTACTTTCAAATTCTTTGAATTTCTTATCTTTACATATATTTTTATTATATACAAGTGAATATACATTAGGATATCCATTTTTGATAAGCATTAATCCTTCTTCAGCGTCATAGTTATTAGGATCACCTTTTAATATTTCAAGATACATTTTTTTAGCTTTAGCTATGTAATGGCAATTTAAATATCCCTTAGCAAGGCAAATATTTAAATAATTATTTGTTTCCTTTGGAAGTTCTTTAAATTTGACTCTATTCTCTATATATATTTTATTTATTAATTTTGGCTTTTGTAAACTGTATTCTCTAAATACATATTTAGATATAGATTCTAAAATATTATCTATTGCTTCTGACTTCTTGAGATAAGTAATATATAAAGAAGCGAATTTGCTCATTTTTTTAATTTGATATTGTTTTTTATCTTCTTCTAGTTTTTTTGATTCAATGACTAGTTTCTTTAAGTATTTATTACTTGATAAACTTATTTCTTCCTTCATTAGATTTTCTATACTTTTACGTTTTTTCTTAATTTTTTCATTGATTAAAGCGAACATATAAGTTACTAAAACTTCATCAACATTTAGATTCTTTATTATATTTGTTGGCTCTTCTATTTTTTTATCAATTAAATATGCTAGTAAAAATCCTCTTATTTCAAAATCGTTAGCATATTTACTTTCATTTAATAGATTGATTATTTCTTGATAATTGTTTTCATTAATTTCTTTTTTAAGTACTGATAAAACTGATTCAATCTTATAATATGATTTTGAATAGATGAGTTTATGAACATCAAAACTTATTTCATTCTTATCTAATAAATCACCAGTTATTTTTGTGTTTTTCTCATATGTTTCTTCCTTTACTACATCATCTTTTTTCAATGGTTCTATAACTTCTTCGTTACTAACTTTTTCTTCTACTACTATTTCTTCTTTCTTTATTTCTTCGATATTTTCTTTGTTATCTTTTTCATTTGTTTCTGGGTAAATTGTTTCTTCCTTCTTAATTTCACTATCATTTTTCTCGATATCGTCCTTTTCATTTATATCTTTTCTTAGCTCTATATTATCTTCTTTTTTTTCTTCATCTAAAACTACTCTTTCATAATTTGATTTTATTTCAGGTATCGCTTCTTTAAGCTCTTCTTTTTCTAATATTTCTTTTTTTTCTTTATCAATCATATTTTTCTCCTTTTGAAATCATTAAATATTATATGAATTTTGAAAATTCTAATTCACAAAATTATTTAAATTTTCCTTTTGTAATAATTATACCATACTTATATATTTTATGCAAAAAATAATACGTGATAACATAGAATACAAAAAAAGATAGACCAATTAATCTATCTTTTAATTCATTTTTTTCTCGCAAAATCTTATAAAACCTTCAATTATAAGAATAATTATAATTAGTATTAATGTCCACGAAAATACTCTTGTCATATTAAAGAATGAACCTTTTTCAGTAGCTATTATTCCTCCTATAGTATTAGAACCTTGGACAATAACTTCACTCATAATTAATACTTTTAAACCCAATCCAAATGATGATAAAATACTTGAAATAATATTTTTCTTAGTTATGGGAATAAATACTTTGCCAATTATTTTATAATTAATATCACTTATTAATTTTGTTTCTTCGACTATATCTTTTTCAATTTGTATAAAACCTGTAAATATATTTTCATAAAGTATAGGTATTAAAACAAATAGTGTGATAAAAATTGGAGAATATTTTGAACCTACAAGTACTAATAATATAAGTACAAAACTAGCTACAGGAATTGTTCTTATAGATGCCATAACTGGTGATAGATAGCATTTCATTTTCTCACTTTTATAACTAACTATAGCTAATAATAATGAAATAACAAATGATATTGTTACAATTAAAATTAATTTTCCTATTGTAAATAATATTAATAATAGATTTTTCCATATTGAAAGTACTTTAATAGTATCTATCAAGACACTTGGTATTGATGGTACTATAAAATCACTTTCCACAATACTTAAAATAAACCATAATAAAAGTAATGTTATAATACCAAATAAGTAAAATATAATATTAATTTTAGATAATGAAGTTTTCATCAGGTCTTTTACCTTGTAAAACACTTGGTTGGAATTTATCTAATAACTTGTAATAACTTTCAATAATATTTTTATTATTAACTAAGTCAACGGGTATAACATTATAACCTTTATTTTCATAATCTTTAATAAATTTATTTGTTTCTTCTAAATCACATAAATCGTATTTAGTCATAATTAAAATTTTGGGTTTATTCCCAATTGATTCATCAATATCCTTTATTTTTGATGAATATGGTATTCTTGAATCTATTACTTCGTAAATAATATCAATTAAATTTATATTTTCTTTAATTAATCTTTTTGTTTTTGCCATATGACCTGGATACCAGTTGATACTCGTTGATGGTAAACTTTTTGTATCTTCGTACATTTTTTTATTTTTTCTCATTTCTCTTTTTGAATGCATATCCATTATTTATCACTTCCATTCTCTATCATTCTTGTTTCATTTAAAAAATTATCAAAGTCTGATTTATATAATTTATCTTGTTTAACTTTAAATTTATCATACTCTTTATAAGCTAATTCTTTTGCAACACTAGCCGACATTTTCCCTACATTGTGTAATATTTCTTTACCATTAAATTGCAAAAATGCATTCAATTTTTCTACCCAATCTTTCATAGTCATTGCATTATGATTTTCTGCTTGTAATTCTGCATAGTCTAAATACATTGTCACTATTCAACTATTCACATTTTAACATAAGAGCAAGCGATTTTCAATAAATTCGCTTGCTCTTCATTTATGCTTATTACGAAAAAATATTGACTATTCCTACTTGCCACAAAACACCTTAGCTTAACCGGTATTTAGCATACAAAAATTTAGCTGTAAGTGAAAGGGCCATTCATTTAGAACCAATATTTATGCATTTCACTTAAGAATTCTTCAGTTATTGGATAGCCAGAACTTTCACCTATTACAGAATCTATTCTGCAATAAGGACAAAGAGCTGTCCCTTCTTCATCTTCTAGCCATTCCTCAATTTCTAATGGAGAAAATATTTTTAAGCAATAAAAGCATCCACACTTTTTGTCATTTAATAATTGGGGTTTGTTATTTATACTGTATAAATGTGCATTTACTACATCTTCTTTACTCATACTTAAAACCTCCTATAATAAACGTTTTTAGCC
>ENA-OPNI01000321-OPNI01000321.1-human-gut-metagenome-genome-assembly--contig:-NODE-321-length-16865-cov-2.965140_pt1 | contig 16865 bp, 16 predicted proteins | sample MGYA00241538_ERZ501773 | MGnify/ENA primary metagenome ERZ501773 (study PRJEB25962, sample SAMEA2042556) | human gut metagenome | biome: human gut; feature: human-associated habitat; material: faeces...
TTTAGAAAAGTAGTAAAAACAACAGGAGAGATAGTGGAGTGCTGTAATATACAATATGAGGGAAGAGATTATAAAAAACTATCCAAATCGCAACAAGCAAGAGCTTGTTTAGAAATATCGAATGTATTTAATAATATTTCTGGTATAATTCTCTTATATTAATTCTATTATTTCTAATATCGAAACTATTCTTATTATATGATGTTTAAAATCAAACTCTTTTTTATACTCTTTTATCATTTCAATAGGTGTCCAGCTATTATTGCTCCATATTCTTGTATTATTATATATATTGGTTAAATAATTTAATATTTCTTGCATATTATTATCTGTTATTTCTAACCCATAATTTTCTAACATATTAAATGTAGTGCTGATAAACATATTACTTAATCTATACATTTTTGAAATAATTAAAATAATTTCTTCTATTTTTTCATTTTGTATCCCTTTATTTGCAAGATGTTTTTTAAACTTTCTTTTTGAATCATTATCTTCATAATAATTATTGTCTAGATATTTAAGTAAATCATCAATTTTTATTGGTTTTCGTTTTATACTTTCTTGTATACTAATAATATTTTCTAAATGATTTATTTTACATAAATAATCTTTTTAAGTTTTTATTACTTGTTTATGTAAAACTACTTTATTTTTAAGACACTTACACTTTCAATATGATATGTATTTGGAAACATATTGAATCCTTTTATGCTTATAATGTTATAATCTAATTTTTTTAAATCACGCGCTAATGTCATTGGATCACAAGATACATATATTAATTTATTCGGTTTTAAGTTTTTAATATCTTCTATCATTTTATCATCTAATCCACTTCTTGGTGGATCTACTATAATTACATCTGGTTTTAAATTAGTTTTTTGTTTTATATTTGATGCATTTGCTTCATAAAAATCAATGTTATTTAAATTATTTATTTTTTTATTTTCATTTGCATCTTTTATTGCATCTTTATTTATTTCTAGTCCAACTACTTTATCTGCTTTATTGCTTACAAATATACCAATTGTTCCTGTTCCACAATATAAATCAAAGATTACATTTGTCTTTGGTATAAGACTATCTATATATTTATACATTGCTGTTGCAACAGGTGTGTTTACTTGAAAAAAGGAATTACTTGATACTAAAAACTTATATTTATCCATTTGCGCAATTATTTTATTTTTCCCATAAACTAATTTATCATTTATATATATACTTTCTACTTTCTTTTTTAAATAATCAACATTTATGTTAATATCTTTATTTGTTATGAATGTTACCATTGTTTCTTCCATACTTTTTATTATAATTTGATTTATATTATCTAATTTTTGATTTTCTTTTATTAATTTTATTATTTCATTAATTTTTTCTTTTACCAATAAACATTCATTTATTTCAACAATATCATTACTTCCTTTTTTATAAAGCCCTAATTTATTATTTTTTACTTGTAAAGTTATTTTGTTGCGATAGTTATATTTATTTAATTCTACAACTTCTTCTACTTTTATATTAGAGTTTGCATATTTATTTATAATGTTATTTATGTTTTCATGTAATGTTTATGCAAAGGAAGAAGTTAAATTTTCTAAATGTGTTGATGGAGACACAATTAAGGTTTTAATTAAGAATAAAGAGTATACTGTAAGGATGTTAGCAATTGATACTCCAGAATCAGTTCATCCTAAGAAAAGGGAAGAATATTATGGAAAGGAATCTAGTGATTATACTTGTGATAAGGTTAAAAATGCTAATAAGTTAGAACTTGAATATGACGATAAGAGTGATAAAAAGGATAAATATAATAGAATACTTGCATATGTTTTTGTAGATGGTTATTTACTTGAAGATTTGCTTGTAACAAACGGTTATGCCGAGGTAGCTTATTTATATGATGATTATAAATATGCGGATTTACTTAAAGATAAAGAGAGTGTTGCTAAGGTTAAGGGAATTGGTATTTGGAATGAGGAAGAAAGAAATAAATTTAACAATAATGATGTTTCATTATCTATAAAGGAGATAATTTTATTAATTGGTTTAAGTGTTGCTCTTTATTTTTATAAGAAAATAGATAAAAAGGTTAGAAAGAGAGCTAAAAGATATAAAAAAGTAATAAATATTTAAATTATGTGGAATTATGTAAAATAATAAAAAACTATTTAAAAAAATATAAAAATAGTTTATAATGATAATGAAAGGAATGGTTGATATGAAATATAATATTCGTGGTGATAAGATTGTAGCTACTAAAGCTATAAAAGATTATGTACAAAATAAGTTGAGTAGACTTGATAAGTATTTTAAAGAAAGTGATGAGTATACCGCTAATGTACTTATTAGGGTTAAAGGTCATAAGCAAACTATAGAGGTTACTATTCCAACAACAAAGTTTATTTTAAGAAGTGAAGTAACTGATGAGGATTTATATGCTGCGATAGATATTGTTTGTGATAAATTGGAAAGACAAATTAGAAAAAATAAAACTAGATTAAAAAAGAAAAGTGTTTTAGATAATTATAAGGAATTAAATTTAAATTTTGATATTGAAGATAGTGAATTAGATAAAGAAAAGATAGTTAAGAGAAAGAAAATAGATACTAAGCCAATGAATGAAGAGGAAGCAATTATTGAAATGAATTTACTTGGTCATGATTTCTTTGTGTTTAAAAATTTAAATAATGAAGTATGTATCCTTTACAAAAGAAAAGATAATAAATACGGTATAATTGAAACAAAATAACTATCTTTTTTTTTCAATATTTGGTACAATAGTGTAGAAAGGACTTGATATAATGTTTAATTTTATAAGGAATATGTTTGATAATGAGTATAAAGAATTAAAGAGATTTAGACTTATTGCTGATGAAATAGATAAATTAGATGAAGATATGTCTAAATTAAGTGATAAAGAGTTACAGGATAAAACTTTAGAATTTAAGGAAAGATTAAAAAATGGTGAGACTTTAGAGGATATTTTAGTTCCTGCTTTTGCCGTTGCTAGAGAGGCTGCTTATAGGGTAGTTAAGATGAAACCATTCTATTGTCAATTACTTGGGGGACTTGCTATTCACTATGGTAATATTGCAGAGATGAAGACAGGTGAAGGTAAGACTTTGACTTGTGTTTTGCCAGCTTATTTGAATGCTTTGACAGGTGAAGGTGTTCATATTGTTACGGTTAATGAATTCTTAGCTAGTCGTGATGCTGAATGGATGGGTGGAATATTTAGATTCCTTGGTTTAACGGTAGGTTTGAATTTAAGGGAATTAACACCAAGTGAAAAACAAGAAGCATATAATTGTGATATTATGTATACTACGAATAATGAGTTAGGCTTTGATTATTTAAGAGATAATATGGTTGTAAAAAAAGAGAATAGGGTACAAAGGAAATTAAATTATTGTATTGTCGATGAAGTGGATTCTATTTTGATTGATGAAGCTAGAACGCCTCTAATAATTTCTGGTGGTGTTATGCAATCGGCTAATATGTATACACAGGCTGATAATTTTGTTAAGGGTTTAAAGGAGAATGTTGATTATATACTTGATGAGAAAACTAAGGCAATTAGTCTTACTGATGAGGGTTCTTCTAAATGTGAGAAGAGTTTTCATATAGAAAATTTATATGATATTAATAATACGGCTTTAGTACATCATATAAATCAAGCTTTAAAGGCTAACTATACAATGAGTAAGGATGTTGATTATGTAGTTCAAGATGGTGAAGTAATAATCGTAGACCAATTTACTGGTAGGTTAATGAAGGGTCGTGCTTTTTCTGAGGGGTTACATCAAGCTATCGAGGCTAAAGAGGGTGTAAAGATTCAGCAAGAAACAAAGACTTTGGCGACAATTACGTTTCAAAATTATTTTAGAATGTATGATAAACTATCTGGTATGACAGGAACAGCAAAAACAGAAGAAGAAGAATTTAGAAATATTTATAATATGTATGTTATTTGTATTCCTACGAATAAGCCTGTTATAAGGGAAGATGCTACGGATTTATTATTTGCTGTTAAAAGTGGTAAATATAATGCTATTGTAAGAGAAATTGAGAAGAGGCATAATTTAGGTCAACCAGTTTTAGTGGGAACAATTGCCATTGAAACGAGTGAGTTAATTAGTAGTATGTTAACAAAAAAGCATATTAAGCATGAAGTTTTAAATGCAAAGAATCACGCTCGAGAGGCAGAGATAATTGCTAAGGCTGGTGAAAAGGGTTCTGTTACAATTGCTACAAATATGGCTGGTCGTGGTACGGATATTAAATTAGGTGAAGGGGTTAAGGAACTTGGTGGTTTGTGTGTAATCGGTACGGAAAGGCACGAATCAAGGAGAATAGATAATCAGTTGAGAGGTCGTGCTGGACGTCAAGGTGATCCTGGTTTTACTCAATTTTATGTATCTTTTGAAGATGACTTGATGGTAAGATTTGGCTCTGATAAGTATAAGCAAACATTGCAAAATTTAGGATTTGATGGAGAACAATCGATTCAAATGAAGATGTTTTCTAAGTCTGTTGAATCTGCTCAAAGGAGAGTTGAAGGAAATAACTTTGATATAAGGAAGCAACTATTACAATATGATGATGTTATGAATAATCAAAGAGAGATTATATATGGAAAGAGAAATGAGATTTTAGATAGTGATTCGATTCATGAAACGACACTAAAAACATTTAGAGATAATATTAGTAATTTAGTAAATGTTCATACTATCGAAACAAGTAAGTTGAGTCATGAAGATTATGCTGAGATATTAGAGGCCACAAATGAGAATTTACTTAAAAGGTATCGTTTGAATTTAAGTGATATCGAGGGTAAGAGCAATGAGGAAGTAATTAATATTATTTATGATAATGTGGTAAAGGATTATGAAGAGAAAATAAGTGATGTTCCTACGGAAATAATACAAGAATTTGAGAAAGCTATATCTTTGAGGGTAATTGATAATTATTGGATGGAACATATTAGTACAATGAGTCATTTAAGAGAGGGTATTCATTTGAGAGGATATGCTCAGGAAAATCCACTTCAAGCTTATACGTTAGAGGGGTATGAGTTATTTGATGAGATGTTAAATAGAATTAATAAGGATATTTCTATATATTTACTTAAGTCTGAGATAAGGCAAAATATTGAAAGAAAAGAAATTGTTAAGAAGAAAATGACTAATGAGGGGAAAGAAGGGGGTACAAGGACTCCTAAAAAAAGTGAAAAAATAGGGAGAAATGATCCGTGTCCATGTGGAAGTGGTAAGAAGTACAAACAGTGCTGTGGCAAATAGCCCATAAAATAAGGGTTTGCGAGATTTGAAAGGACTAAAAAAAGGTTGAAAAAACCTCAAATGTTTGTAAATTGTTTGTAAAAATTACAAAATGTTTGTAAAATAGTCCTCAAACCCTTATAAAATAAGGAAAAAAATTTACAAACATTTTTACAAACAAAATAAATACTAGCAATTTGCTGGTATTTTTTCATTTGCTAAGCAATTAGTGGAGGAAAAAAATTATGGGAAATGTTTATGTTCAAAAAAGGGGAAAAGTATATCAATATCAATTTGCGATAGCATCTATTGATGGTAAAAGAAAATATAAAAACAAGTCAGGATTTAGAACAAAAACAGAAGCTATTGAGGCAGGAGTAAAGGCATATAATGAATATATAAATGTGGGACACTGTATAGAACCAAGCAAAATGTCTTATAGTGATTATTTAGATTATTGGATGAAAGAGCATTGTGAAATAAACTTAAAGTATCACACAATTCAGGCATATCAAAATATTATAAAAAATCATATAAAACCTAAATTAGGTTTCTATATGTTATCTCAACTAACAACATCAGTTATTCAAGAGTTTATAAACAATATATATTTAGAAAAAGGATTTTCAAAGAATTTTCTAAAAAACATATTGAAAGTTTTAAAAGGTTCGCTGGGATATGCAACCGATGTTGTTGGATTTATTAAAGTAAACCCATCATTAAAGGTAAGACTACCAAAATATGATATACCTGACAGTGATCCTGTTTATATATTATCAAACGAGGAAGTAGAAAAAATATTAGAAAGATTTTCTAATAATCCTTGTGTATATTATGCATTTTTAACTGCTTATTATACGGGATTGAGAGTATCTGAAGTTTTTGGGTTAACTTGGGATGATATTGATTTTGTAAAAAGAACTATAACAGTTAATAAAAATATTTTAAAGAAAAATCAAGCAGGTGGAACAAAGAAAAGACTGATAAGTGGAAATTCTACAACGGTTTGGTATTTTGGTACTTGTAAAACAAAAGGAAGTTATAGAACTATTGAAATTGGAGATACTTTATTGAAAGCTTTAAAAAAATATAAAGAAGAACAAATACAGAATAGAAAAGATTATGGAGATACTTATATGAAACATTATAAGAAAATTGTAAATAATCCTTATAATAATAAACCAGAAATAAAGATAATAAATGCTTATGCAGAATTAGAAGTTCCATTAGAAGAAGTAAAGTTAGTCTTTTTAAAAAAGAATGGAGTCTTTGAAGGTACTGATAGTTGTAAATATCCATTTAAAGTAATTCATTATGAATTAGGTATTCCATGTAGATTTCATGATTTTAGAGATACTCATGCAACAAGATTGATTGAAGCAGGTGCCGATATTAAAGCAGTATCAAAAAGATTAGGACATAGCAATATAAGAACAACTTATGAGATTTATGTAAAGGTTACTACTAAAATGGAATCAGATACAGTAGAAAAGTTTGAAAGTATAGGACTTAATTTAGCATAATTAACATAAAAGAAAGGAGAGAAAAAGTGGATAATTGTAAGATATATGCTATTGCAAACCAAAAAGGTGGAGTTGGTAAAACAACTACCACTTTTAATTTGGGTGTAGCATTAGCAAGAAGAGGAAAAAAAGTATTACTAGTAGATGCCGATCCACAGGGAGATTTAACTACTTGTATGGGTTGGAATGATTTAGATAAAATACAAACTACATTAGCAGATGTAATGAGTTCTACTATTAGAGATGATTATATAAATATAGAAGAAGTAATATTACATCATAATGAAGATGTAGATTTAATACCGTCTAATTTAGATTTATCACAATTAGAAGTGGGACTTGTTAATGTAATGAGTAGAGAAAGTGTTATGAGAAATACATTATCTAAATATAAAGATAAATATGATTATATACTAATAGATTGTATGCCTAGTTTGGGTATGATAACAATAAATGCTCTTGCTTGTGCTGATAAAGTAATTATTCCAGTGCAAACACAGTTTTTAGCTGCAAAAGGTATGGGACAATTTTTACAAACAATTTCAAGAGTAAGAAAACAAATAAATCCAAACTTGATGGTTGATGGTGTTTTGCTTACACTGGTAGATAAGAGGACAACTTTACCTAATCAAGTAAGATATGAACTTCAAGAAAGTTATGGGAGTAAAGTAAAGATATATAATACTCAAATACCTATGGCAGTAAATGTAGCAAAGTCAACATCTCATGGAGAAAGTATTTTCTCTTATGATAAAAATAGTAAGGTAGCAGATTCATATACCTTATTTGCAAAGGAGGTAATTGAGAATGGTAAAGAAAGAAACAAAAATGCCACTACCAAAGATTTATCTAGATGATGATTTGTTTTCAACACAAGAACAAAGAGATGATAAATTAAAAGAAAAAGTAGTAAATATAAGTTTAAATGATATTGATGACTTTCCTAAACACCCATTTAAAGTAATTGATAATGAAGATATGAAACAAATGGTAGAAAGTATTAGTGAAAATGGAGTATTAGTACCAACATTAGTAAGACCAAAAGAAAATGGAAAATATGAAATGATTTCTGGTCATAGAAGAAAGTTTGCAAGTGAGTTAGCAGGACTAGAAACAATACCATGTATTGTTAGAGAATTAACTGATGATGAGGCAACTATTATAATGGTTGATAGTAATTTACAAAGAGAGAAGATACTACCAAGTGAGAAAGCATTTGCTTATAAATTAAAAATGGAAGCATTAAGTCATCAAGGTAAAAATTTAACTTCTTGCCCATTGGGCGACAAGTTAAAAACTGTTGATATAATAGGTATGGAAAACAACGAAAGTGCTAGACAAGTACACAGATATATAAGACTAACTGAACTAATACCACAAATACTTCAAATGGTAGATAATGATGCTTTGAAATTATCTCCAAGTATGGCATTTAGACCAGCAGTTGAAATATCTTATTTAAAAGAAGAAGAACAAAAAGAACTTTTGGATATTATGGAATGTTTTGTATGTACTCCATCATTATCACAAGCACAAGATTTTAAGAGATTAAGTAAAGATAATAAACTTACAAGAGAGTATATGGAAACTATTTTAGAACAAGAAAAACCTAATCAAATACAAACTCTAAAAGTTAATATGGACAAACTAAATAATATACTCCCAACAAATCTTACAACTAATGAAGAAAGAGAAAATTATGTTGTTAAAGCAGTAAGTTTTTATGGGAGGTGGTTGCAAAAAAAGAGGGAGCAAGAAAAGAATGAAAGATAATGGGAGTATCTTTGACAAAAAGTCCCCTCTTACAATCTCCCCTAAAAATAATACTAACTATTATTACTAACTGAAAAAAATTAGTAGATATGACAAAATAGTTAAAGTATGCTACAGTAAAACAAAAAAGAGGAGTGATGAGAGATGAAAATAATACGAATTTTTATAGCTTTTGTAGTTGTGAGTTTGGTTGTTGGACTTGGAAGTGCTTTTAATGGGAAACCAGTAAAAGAACTAGATACAGCCAAAACAAATCAAATTGAGCATGAAGAACAAAAGAAAGTTAAAAATGATACTCAAATTGAAGAAAAAATAGAAGAAAACAATTTTGAAGAAGAAAAGTTATCAACAAAAACTGTTGAAAAAGAAAAAAACATACCAGAGCAAAAGACAAATAATGAACAAAAAGAAAACAAACCTACTCAATCAAAACAAAAACAAGATGAAAAAAGTGTAACCAACGAACCAAAACAAGAAGAAAAAAAAGAAATAACAGCATGGGAAGAACTTGGAATGACAGAAGATGAATACTTTAATAAACCAGCGTGGAGTTGGGCAAGAGTAGATTTTTCTGTTGAAAAATATGGAAGTGAAGAAGCTTGTTTCAATGCTTGTATTAAATACGGTGAGGAAAGCGAAATGGGATTTTCTTGTTCTACAATAAACAGTGCATCTGGTAGGTATTTAGGAGAAATGATTAAATTATTTTAGACACACGAGTGTCTTTTTATTTTGAAGAAAGAAAGGAAAGATAAAAAAATGAAAAACAAAAGAATAATGTATGCTTTGATTAGCATACTTTTTTTAACAATATTTTTCGGTATTACTAAAGTAAATGCAGAAGAATATAAAGGTCAAGCTATTTGGCCATCTGAAAAGATAGCAAATATCTATATTAGAAAATATAGAGAAGATGGATACATTAAGTATCAACAAGGAGCTTTTATAAGAAGAAGTGAGGATAATAAGTTTGTTTATTGTTTACAACCTTACGTGGATATAGACAATAACTTACCTTATTACAAGATAGCTAGAAGTGATTTTGCAGTATATCTTAATATGACAGAAGAACAATGGCAAAGAATATCACTTTTAGCATATTATGGTTATCAATATAAAGAAAATGGTTATGACCATTCGGCAAAAAAGTGGTATGTAATTACCCAAGTTATGATTTGGAGAACAGCAGTACCAACATCAAGAATTGTATTTACTGATACATTAAATGGTAAAGATTTACCAAATAAATTTGCTAGTGAAATAGCAGAAATGGAAGATTTATTAAATAAGCATTATACTAAACCAAATTTCAATATTGATGGAGTTAAATTACCAATTGGTAAAAGTATGGATTTTACTGATACAAATGGAATACTAAATCAATTTACTATTTTATCAGTAGAAAATGGTGTAGCTAGTATAAATGGAAACACTTTAACAATTACATCTAATTCAACAGAAAATGTTAAAGTTAAATTGATGAAAAAATTGTCATATTGGTCATCTACACCAATCGTTTATTATTCTAATCATTCGCAAAATGTTATGAGAGTAGGAAATGTTGATCCAATTCCAAAAAGCATAGAACTAGAATCTGTAGGTGGGAAAGTAGAAATTAATAAAGTTGATAGTGAAACTAAAAACAATATTCCTCAAGGAAACGCCACGCTTGGTGGTGCAAAATATGGAATATACAACTTGAATAATGAGAAGGTAGGAGAGATTACAACTGATGAAAATGGATATGGTATAAGTGATTATTTGCCTAGTTTAGGAGATTTTTATTTAAAAGAACTATCACCTAGTAAAGGATATACTTTGGATAAAAATAAATATTCATTTATAGTAGATAAAGATAATTTACTTGCTAATGTAGAAGTTTATGAAAGAGTTATAAAAGCTGATTTTACTTTATTTAAAACATTTGCAAGTGGAACAACAGGAATATTAAAAGGAGAACCTAATATAACATTTAATATTTATTTAAATGATTGTAACCCTAGACCACAATTAAGAAGTATTGAAAATAATAACAATAGATGTTTTGTTGAGTCTATAATAACAGATGAAAATGGATATGCAAAAACATCTCTACCTTATGGAAAATACACTATTTCACAAGAGAATAATACTCCAAATTATGAAAAGGTTGAGAATTTTGAGATAGAAGTAAATGAGAATACCGGTAATAATATATATAAATTATTAAGTAATGCTCCAATAGAAGCAAAATTAAAAGTAATTAAAACAGATAAAGAAACAGGAGAAGTAATTACAAAAGCCGGTATTAAGTTTAAAATAAAAGATGCAAATACTAGTGAATATATTTGTCAAACAATAACATATCCAACAGCTAAAAAAGTATGTGAATATGAAACAGATGAAAATGGAGTAATTATAACACCAGCTAATTTAGTTGGAGATTTTCTTTTAGAAGAAGTAGAAAATCAAGTTTTAGATGGTTATGTTTGGAATAGTGAGACAATGCCAATTCATATTGGAGAAGGTAGCGAAATACTAGTTGATAAAGATTATGGTGCTTTATTAGTAGTTAAGTTTGCAAATGAAAGAGTTAAAGGAAAACTAAATATCACTAAATATGGAGAAAAGTTAATTATAGATAATAATACTTTTGGATACGAAAAGATATTATTAAGTGAAGTAGAACTAGAACTTTATGCAAACGAAGATATTTATATTGGTAGTAAGAAAAAGTATTCTAAAGATGAATTGATAACAACTGTTACTACTAACAATGGGAAAGCAGTTATTGAAGAATTAGAATTAGGAAAATACTATGTAAAAGAAAAATCAACTGATAATAACCATGTGTTAGATGAAAAAATATATACTTTTGAATTAAAACATAAAGATCAATATACAAAAGAAATCGTTAAAGATGTAGAATTACAAAACTACTATAAAAAAGGAACTTTAGAATTTACTAAAACAGATTTAGTTAGTGGTAAACCAATTCCTAATACTTTAATAGAAATCTATTCAGATAAAGAACTTGAAGATGGAACAATAGAATCTACTTTAATATTCTCTGGGCTTACTGATGAAAATGGACAAATTATTATAAAAGATTTATTTATAGGGAAAGGACATATTATTGAAAAAGAAAGTGCAACAGGTTATCAAATAACAGATGAAATAGTAGAGTTTGAAATAAAAGAAAATGGAGAAATAGTTAAAGCTAATTTAACTAATGAACAAATAGTTGAAGTACCAAATACAATAGCTAATGAGAGTAAATTATACACAGTAATTAGTATTACTTGTATGGTAGTTGGAATGGGGGTATTTCTTTATGTTTCTAAAAAGAACAAGAAAAAATAAGAATATTGATAAAAGGGAGCAACTAATCAAACTAGTTGCTTCTTTCATTTTCTTAATTGGTTCTTTTATGTATATAGGTAGAATAGCATATAACTATTATGTTGAATTAAGAGATTATAATAAAGCACAGGAGTTTTTAAATATAGGAAAAGAAGAAATTGAAGAAAATTACTCCCTCATTAGATCGTGGTTTAGTATATTATAATATTACTATTCCTAGCAATTACAAATTATATGTAGATAACACCTTAATAGAAAACTACAGTGAAAAAAAGCCATATCCAGAATTAGATTATTTATATAATACTGATTTTATGCCATATATGTTAACTTATCATGTAGATAATTTAAATGGTAAAGAAAAAATTAAAGTTATTGATTTTACAAATCATGAAGTAGAATTGACTAAAGACAAAAACAATTATTTAGTAAATAATTATATTATTGAAAAACCAACCTATCAAGAAGCAAATGAAATTTTAGAAATTAATACCGATATTCTTTCTTTTGCTAAACAGTGGAGTTTATTTCTAACTAATGATTTAGAAGGAAATCATAATGGTTTTGATAATATTCAAATGTATTTAGCCAAAAACACCGACATATACACAAAAGCGAAAAAATGGTCAAGTGGTGTGGATATCCAATTTACAAGTAAACATACTCTACAGAAAAACACATTTACCAATGAAAAATTAACAAATTTTAAAATATATGATAATAACCTCTTTAGTTGTGAAGTATATTTAGAAAAACATATGAAAATTAGTGGTGTAAAAGAAGAAAATATAGATATTATGCATGATACTATTTATTTTATTAAAGATGAAACATGGAAAGTGATTAACATAAGATCATTAGGAGATGAGTGAAATGTATAAAGATGTCGTTATTTTAATTCCAGCATATAATCCTAATATAGATATAATGAAAGAGTTTATTTGTACATTAAATAATACCTTCCCAAATATAGTAATTGTAAACGATGGATCTTTACCTCAATATACTTCATTTTTTAATCAATTATCTACTGAACATATCGTTATTACTCATTATATAAATCTAGGTAAGGGGAGAGCTCTTAAAACAGGTATGAATTATATTTTAAATAATTATCCCAATATAAAAGCTATTATTACTGCTGATAGTGATGGACAACACGTTGTAAAAGACATAAAAAAATGTTATCACAAATGGCAAAAATCACCTGATTCACTCGTTCTTGGTTGTAGAGATTTTAAAAGCAAAGAGGTACCATTCAAATCACGATATGGAAATAAAATAACAAAAGATATATTTATGCTTTTTACAGGTCTTAAAATATCAGACACTCAAACAGGTCTAAGAGTTATGTCAAAAGAAGTAGCTACTTATTTATTAAACGTAAAAGGAGAAAGATACGAATATGAAACTAATGTCTTATTAGCAACCAAAAGACTAGATATTTCCATTGCTGAGGAAAAAATTGGTACTATATATCTAAATAATAACAAAGAAAGCCATTTTAATCCAATTAAAGATTCCATTGAAATATATAAGTTATTTATGAAATATATAATATCTTCTTTAAGTAGTTTTATTCTTGATATTCTTTTGTTTACTATATTTATCAAACTTACAAATGAAGTAATAACTTCATCCGTTGTATCGAGAATAATATCCTCAATATATAATTATCTAATAAATAAAAACTTAATTTTTAAGAATAGTGATAACAAAAGTATAATTAAATATTATCTCTTAGTTATAATTCAGTTAGCAATATCTACAACTATTACAAAAGTACTAAATAACTGTATTAAACTAAATATAGTTATCATAAAAATATTAGTTGATACATTTATATTTATAATAAACTTTGTCATTCAAAGGGAAATCGTTTTTAAAAAAAATAAATAATGCTGATAAATTGAGTGACTTTAATTATATAAATGAAGTTAGATATGAAGAATAATTAATATGCAGTTGCTATGCTGTTGTAATTCTTAAGTTAAATTAATGAACTAGAATTGCAATAGCAAATGTTTAAATATGCCTTAAATAATTAATATATTAGTAAAAAAAGCTTATAAAATTTAGATTATTTATTAATAAAAGAAAAGAGTAGTATTATGAAAAATAAGAAAATGATTAATAGTTTTAAGAATGCTTTTAATGGAATGTTAGTTTCTTTTAAACAAGAAAGGAATATGAAAATTCATATAAGTATTATGTTTTTAGCAATTTTATTAGGTATTATATTTAAAATTAAAATGGTAGAATGGATTATATGTATTATTTGTTTTGCTTTAGTAATTGGAGGAGAACTATTTAACACTGCAATTGAAATAACTATTGATATAGCTATGCCTAATTTTAACGAAAAAGCGAAGAAGGCTAAAGATATATCTGCTGGGGCTGTATTAGTTTTAGCAATTGCCTCTGCAATTATAGGATTCATAATCTTTGTACCTAAAATAATTGGTTAAAAATACTTTTCTTTTTAATAAAATAATGTTATTATATATTTAATTTAAGAAAGAGGTGTTAATATGATAGATATTAATTTAATTAGAAATAATCCTGAATTGGTAAAAGAAAATATAACAAAGAAATTTCAAGATAAGAAATTACCTTTAGTAGATGAGGTTATTTCTTTAGATAAAGAACTTAGAAATATAAAGGTAAAAGCAGATAATCTTAGAAATGAAAGAAACACTTTATCTAAAGAAATAGGTAATTTTATGCGTGATAAGAAGATAGATGATGCTAACAAAAATAAGGAAAAAGTAACTAATATTAACAGTGAATTAATTAATCTCGAAGAAAAAGAAGAAAAGTTAGCAAAAGAAATAGAAGAAAAAATGATGGTTATTCCCAACATTATAGCTGATGATGTTCCTATTGGAGAAGATGATAGTAAAAATGTTGAAGAAGAAAAATTTGGTGAACCAACAGTACCAAACTTTGAAATACCATACCATGCTGATATTATGGCACGTTTAAATGGTTTAGACAAAGAATCAGCATCTCGTGTAAGTGGCAGTGGATTTTACTATTTAACAGGTGATATTGCCAGATTACATTCTGCAGTTTTAGCTTATGCTAGAGATTTTATGATAGATAAAGGGTTTACCTATTGTATTCCACCATATATGATTCATGGAGATGCTGTTGATGGTGTAATGTCATTTGAAGAAAAAGAAAATATGATGTATAAAATAGAAGGAGAGGACTTATATTTAATAGGTACATCTGAACATTCTATGATAGCCAAATTTAAAGATCAAATACTAAAAGAGAGCGATCTTCCTATTACTATGACATCTTATTCACCATGTTTTAGAAAAGAAACTGGTGCTCATGGTATCGAAGAAAGGGGAATTTATAGAATTCATCAGTTTGAGAAACAAGAAATGGTTGTACTATGCAAGAAAGAAGAAAGTGATATTTGGTATGAAAAAATGTGGTCTTACTCAGTGGAATTATTCAGGAATTTAAACATTCCAGTTCGTAAACTTATTTGTTGCAGTGGAGATTTAGCTGATTTAAAATATCGTTCATGTGATATAGAAGCATGGAGCCCTAGACAACAAAAATATTTTGAAGTGTGTTCTTGTTCTAACTTAACAGATGCTCAGGCTAGAAGATTGGGAATCCGCTACAAAAAGGAAAATGGTGAAAAGGAATATGTTCATACCTTAAACAATACAGTAATAGCTCCACCTAGGATGTTAATTGCTTTTCTTGAAAATAATTTAAACGTAGATGGAACAGTTAATATTCCAATTCCTTTAAGACCTTATATGGGAAATAAGACAAAGATTGGTTAAAATGACTAAGATATTTGATTTTAAAGATAAAATAAATGAAGAAGAATTAAGAGAAGCATCTTTTGTTATAAAAGAGAATGGATTAGTTATATTTCCTACAGAAACTGTCTACGGACTCGGGGCTAATGCTTTAAGCAAAGAAGCAGTATCTAAGATATTTATAGCAAAAGGACGTCCTAATGATAATCCATTAATAGTACATATTAGTAATTTTGATATGTTAAATAAACTAACAAAAAATATAACTGATATTGAAAAAAAATTAATTGATGCTTTTTTTCCTGGGCCTTTTACTTTAATATTAGAAAAAAGTGATCTTGTTCCAAATAATGTAACATGTAATTTAAATACAGTAGGTATAAGGATGCCTTCAAATAAGATAGCAAATAGATTAATAGAATTATCTGGACCTATCGCTGCTCCAAGTGCTAATATATCAGGTCGCCCAAGCGGTACTAAAGCCAGTGATATAATAGAAGAATTTAATGATAAGGTAGATGTTATCATCGATGGAGGAAGTACTAAAATTGGTTTAGAGTCTACTGTTGTTAAAGTAATCGATGGTGTGCCTACAATACTTAGACCTGGGTATGTAACTTTAGAAGATATCAAAAAAGTAATTGGAAAAGCTTTAGTGCACGATAAAATAATAAATAATGAAAAAGTATTATCACCAGGACTAAAATATAAGCATTATGCTCCAGAGAGTAAATGCTTGTTAATCTTTAGTGATAAAGAAGATAAACAAATAGAATATATAAATCAAATAATAAAACCAGATATGGCTGTTATTGGTTTTAGAGAACATAAAAATAAGATTAATACAAATAACTATTTTGTTCATGGTTCAATTAATAATTATGAAGAAATAAGCCACAGTATATTTAGTTTACTAAGAGAAGTGGATAAATTAAAACCTAGTTTAATTATTATAGAGGGTGTTCATAATACTGGGTTGGGTATGGCTATTAATAATAGGTTAATTAGAAGTTGTAATCATAATTATACTAATGTTTAAAATAAAAATTCTTAAAATAAAAATTAAGGATTTTTTTTCACTAAAAAATAAAAAAATGTAAAAATTACTAAAATTAAAAAACTACACGGGCGTTTGTTAAAAACTGACACAA
>ENA-OPNI01000323-OPNI01000323.1-human-gut-metagenome-genome-assembly--contig:-NODE-323-length-16814-cov-1.625694_pt1 | contig 16814 bp, 10 predicted proteins | sample MGYA00241538_ERZ501773 | MGnify/ENA primary metagenome ERZ501773 (study PRJEB25962, sample SAMEA2042556) | human gut metagenome | biome: human gut; feature: human-associated habitat; material: faeces...
ATCGGAAAGAGCGAGGAAGCCGCCGGATAGACGGCATGGATATATGTTGGTTTTTCCCATCCAAATGCTTCATATAAGCGATTATATTTTGGAGAAGATGATAAATATTCATTACCACGAACAACATGTGTAATTCCCATCAAATGATCATCCACCACATTTGCAAAATTGTAAGTTGGGTATCCATCTGATTTAATCAAAATCATATCATCCAATTCCGAATTATCTACCGTAATATCTCCATAAATAATATCATGAAATGTAGTAGTTCCTTCTGTCGGATTATTCTGGCGAATTACATATGGCAATCCTTTTGCAAGGTTTTCTTCTACTTCTTCCTTCGTTAAATGCAAACAATGCTTATCGTATTGTACAATTTCTTTTCCTTCTGCATTATCACCAACTTTACTTGACAGTCCGGCTAATCTTTCTTTTGTACAAAAGCAATAATATGCCTCACCTTTTTCTACAAGCTGCTTTGCATACTGTAAATAGATTCCCTGTTTTTGTCTCTCACTCTGCACATAAGGACCTACTCCTCCATCTTTATCTGGCCCTTCATCATGAATCAGCCCTGTTTCCTGCAAAGTACGATTGATAATCTCAATTGCACCCTCTACAAATCTCTCTTGATCTGTATCTTCGATTCTTAAAATAAAATCTCCACCTTCATAAATATGCATATAACGCAGTTCTTAAATTTCCTACATGCATTTTTCCTGTAGGACTTGGCGCAAATCTTGTTCTTACTGTTTTCATAATTTCCTCCGTTCTGTTATCAAAACTGTTTTTCACCTAACTATCGTACCATTTTCATAAAAGCATAATAATCAAACCACAATATTATTCCATATTATTCCATATTATTCCATATTATTCCATTCATATAAAACGTTAAAATACTTTCATACCAAAGGCAACCATATATTAACTACGAAACATATATTTGCTAATTTTTCAAATTAGCCAAAGCAATTTCCAATTTTCCATATAATAGAAAACTCTGAATCGCTGCCTGCACAAAAATAGTAGATAGTGCAAACACACTATCTACTACTATATAACATATTTTGTTTTTTTTCAACCAATGTATATTAGACATACACAAAAATCACTATTCAAGATATGTAATCAAAGTATCCACTGCATGGTCAATTCCTCCAAAATCACTGCGAATTACCAAATGATAATTGTTTATATCTCCCCACTTTTGTCCTGTATGAAAATTGTAATAGTTATTACGCCTCTTATCAAACTTAATAATGTTTTCTTCTGCCTTTGGCTTAGGCAACCCATACTCTTCAATTGCCCGTTCTACTCTTGCCGTAACATCCGCTGTAACAAATACATTTACAACATTTGTTTGATCTCGCAATACATAGTCCGAGCACCTTCCTACAATAACACATGGACCTTGCTGTGCAAAACGTCTTGTCACCTTCGTTTCTGCTAAATATAATTGATCATCCACCGACATGGTACTAAACCCCATATCCATGTTTCCATATGCACTCATTCCCATCGCAAGCGTGTATAAAAGGCTATTTGTAGCTTTTTCTTCTGCACGTTCAAACGCAACTTCTGCAAAACCACTTTCTTTTGCTGCATTAGAAATAATCTCATTGTCATAAAAAGGAATCCCATAATGTTCTGCCAACTTCTTTCCTATTTCTCGTCCTCCACTGCCATACTGTCTGCTGATTGTTACTACTTTATTCATAGTAATCCCTCCTCTTTATAAATCTACCCTAAAATATTAATAGACCTCTATTTATCTAGCCTAACTTATTTAGAATCTAATCATACATTCATCCCTTTATACTATAATACCATATTTTTTCTTTTTATGCATGCTTTTTTGTTAATTTTAACTAATTTTTTCTATAATTTTAATCAAAAGGACTATTTTTAACAAGCAATTCTAATTCCTTTTCAGTTTTTCAATAGAACTATTTTAATTTCTAGCTTCTATTCCAAAACCTAAAAATATACACAATTTTCATAACTTATCCTCTATTCTATCATATCTATCTAACTCTTCTTTTATGAATCAAAATAGCTTCATTCAAATGAATGAAGCTATTTTTTCACTATTTCACTTTAACAGTTTTTGTCTTTTTCACTACTTTTCTCTTTTTATCTTTAACTGAAACTGTTATTTTATAAACACCTGCTTTTGTAAACGCATTCTTGCAAATTCTCTTACTTGAATATTTCTTAATAATCTTTGTTTTTCCTTTGTAAGTATAAGAGAATTGATATTTATAAGTTCCTGCTCCGCCAGATGCTAAAGACTCTAACTGATACTGTAATTTCTTCAAACGCTTTACATCAAATTTCTTAACAGAAAGTGCTGAAGTTACTTTGTAATCTTTAGAAGCAGTTGTAACCTTTCCACTCTTTTCATCTTTTACATATACCGTAATCACATACTCACCTGCACTTCTTGGTTTCCATGTACCTGATGCAGTTGAAGTATATGCCTTTGTATAAACAAAGTTTCCATATGCATCTTCTACTATAAAGCGATACTTATAATCTCCAGAACCATTTGCTGCATATCCAGTAATCTTTACTGCATATCCTGCAATCTGTTTTGTAGCTGGATTTGTAGAAACCTTAGCCTCCAATGTCTTTGGTGTTTCTGTTGGCACTGCGGTTGGCTCCTGTGTTGGTGCTTGCGTTGGTTCTTGTGTTGGTTCTTGTGTTGGTCCTTCTGTTGGTGCCTCTGTTGGTTCTGCTGTCTGAGTAGCTGGTGTCTCTGTTGGTATTGTTGTTGAAAGAACAAATTCTGGTGCCTTATTTGCCTTCTTTGCATCTGGAGAAACAGTTGCCTCCGTTGTTTCTGAAAATTCAGTAACTGCTTTGTCTTTCAAACTATATTGCATATATCCGGCTACTGTATGCCAACCTTTATCCTTTTCAGGATCCTGCCAGCTTCCAGTTCCACCATTGAAGATTACCTCTCCGCTTGTCATTGTATCTGACACATATACCCAATAGTCACCCTCTTCTGTCATAGCCTCTCCTGGCCATGCTGTTGTGCTACCTTTGAAGTATACATAAGGTGCTGTTGCCTGTTCAGATTTTGCAATTCTAAGTTTCAAAGAATGTGTGGTTCCAGTTTCGCTTGAGCTTGTTGAATATGTATAAGTTTTTTCACTATCAACTAGCTTTCCATCTTTTCCCATTGCTTTTACATATAATGCATATGTATCACCAATGTTCTTTGCATCTGCACCGATTGTCACTGTAGCTTTTCCATCTTTGATTTCTGTCCAATCTGCACCATCATAACTATAGTATGCATATTCTGCATTCTTTACCGTAATTGTTTCCTTAACAGCTTCTTTAAACTTACCACCGCCATTTTCAAAAGAAACAGATGCTGCTCCAGCTACTGGTGTCTCATCAGGAGTCGCAGATGGTGTTTCTGTCACCTGTACAACGGAATCCGCATCATATAATACAACAAATGAATTTCCCTTTACAGAGCCAGAAACTTTTCCACCAGATACAGTAAATTCTCCGTTCTGTCCACTAGCATCTGTGTACTTTCCATCTTTTAATCCTGATAATCCGCTTACATCAAAGTTTGCAGAACCACTTCCAAAGTTGGTAACTACAACACCTTTGTTTCCACGTTTAATGATTGCAAGATTTCCACTTGTAGAACATTCTTCACCTTCGCCTACCATTGCATTCTTAAATTTATTAACAGATGCAACTTTCTTATCCTTCCAATCAAAATTCTTTGTACTCATACCCAAGTTACCTTGAATTGTATTACTTGCATCATTGTCATTAGGATTTGCTGGTTCTGAACATCCATCTGGTCTTGCAAAGTAAAGTGCCTGTGCATCTGCTCTTGCAGCTACAGTAGACCATGCAAGCATAATCTGGTCATCAGACATATAATTCTTATGATTATGATTGTCTGCTAATCCCGTACTACCCCAATGATTTAAATAAGTATCATGGTTTTCTACCCAAGTAATCAAATTAGAAGCAGATGATTTTCTTGTATATGTAAATGCACTCTTTTGTGAAACTGTTCCTTCACCTCGTACCAAGTCCTTCATATCCCAGCCCTTCTGGCTTTCCGTTACTTTGATACCATCATTTACATAATATTCATCTGATACAGGCATACTATTTAAAATCTCGCCATATACCAATGCATCTGGTCTCTTTGCAGATACGGCTGCGGAAATATTCTTCCAGAATGTATCTTTTGAATTTCCACTATCGCTGGTTGTACCGATATGCTTTGCTGCATCATAACGGAAACCATCTGCTCCCATATCCAATAAAGTTTCCAGATATGAAATCATTCTTTGCTGTACATCTTCTCTCTCTGTTGCCACATCCGGCATACCGATGTTAGAACGTACCATCATTTCACGATTGTCATCATAAGCACCTGTAAACTTCACTCCAGTATTATGGAACTTATCATCCGTCCACCAACTATCTACTTGTGATTTTCTCTCACCACAACTTCCAGTACCAGTTCCTGCCATATGGTTTGCTACTACATCGACAATAATAGAAACACCATATTTTTCTGCTGTAGAACACATTTCCTTAAATTCATCTGCTGTTCCCAGTGAATTTCCGAACTTGTAGTCATATGGCTGATATAACTTCCACCAATCATTATTAGTAGTTGTATTCTCACATACCTGGCATGGGGATACCTGTACTAGAGAATAACCAGCCTCTGCTATATCCTCGATATTTTTTGTTACATCTGTGAACTTCCAATCCCATGCATGTAAAATATTACCCTGCTTTGCAGAAACTAATCCATACTGGTTTGCATTCACTTCAGATGCATCAGAAGTCACTTCCACTTCTGCTTTTGCGGAAACATTAGCTGCAAAAAGTGGAGCCGGACATGTACCCAAGATGGTACTTGTACCCATTAATACAGCCATTAAGCTTCCCATAATTCTTCTCTTAATGTTATGCACTTGCATTTCCTCCTTCATTTTCTATAATTTGAACTTTCTATAAGTTATTTTTATTATATACTAATTTTAGATTTATTTCCAATAGAATTTTCAAATATTTTTAACACTTTTGTAATGATTACCAGACATTTTATTGCCATTTTTCATATAATTCTTTTGTATTTCTATTCAATTTTTATATATTTTTCACATATTGCCTTTTCCCATCCAAAAAAAATCTCCAATCTTTCTTTTTTCCCTTATTTTCCAGTTTTTCCGTTCTCTCTTTTTCTTATTTTTTCTCTTTCTTCTGTTATCTCTGTTTTTTCACTTGGCATTATTGCACAATTTTTGTCAATAATTTTTGAGTATTATTCCTATCTTTTTTTACATTTTTTTCATAGATGCTTTTTTCTATCCCAAAGTTAGATTCGTAATATTTTTGCAATATTTAGCATTTCTACTTTCTGATTGCATTATCCCAAACGCAATAGTATAATGAAAGAAGACTATAGGGGGTGTTAGTATGGGAATTAAATATCCTTCTGAGGCACAACGGCCTTATGATACATCTTTGGAAAACAATTCTAGCATGTATGATAAGCTTCCATACCAGCGCAATTCGGATTTATGCAATGCTTCAACAATTCAATTAAACAGCGGGAATCTTTTAAAATATTATCGCTGTTATGGCGGGGAGGAAGCTAGAGAAATCAGTACGAAGGATGATTCTTTTTCTTCTATCGTGTCCGAACATATACATCAACACGAAAAATATGTACACGATTTACATGTACATTTTCCGACTTTGTACGGACCACTGGAAGATAACTTATTAGAAGAGGGCAATACGGAAGAATACTCTACTGACTTTGAAGATCAGGATGAGGATTTAAGTTGATACATTTTACAAGGAAAGACGAGGTAATACATATGAAATTATGGGGTGGCCGTTTTACAAAAGAGACCAACCAACTAGTTCACAATTTTAATGCATCCATTGGATTTGACCAGAAATTTTATAAACAGGATATCGAAGGCAGTATTGCTCATGTTACAATGCTTGCCAAGCAGGGTATTTTGACAGAAGATGAAAAAAATCAAATCGTAGATGGATTATCTGGTATCCGCCGTGATATTGAAAATGGTACATTGGTTATTGATGGTACGCACGAAGATATTCATAGCTTTGTAGAAGCACATTTGATCGAACGTATTGGTGATGCAGGAAAAAAACTTCACACTGGTCGCAGTCGTAACGATCAGGTTGCTCTGGACATGAAGCTTTACACAAGAGATGAGGTTTTAGCTGTAGATGAACTATTAAAAAAATTACTGGAAGAACTTCATTTGATTATGAAAGAAAATTTAGATACCTATATGCCAGGTTTTACACATTTACAAAAGGCTCAGCCTGTGACACTGGCACACCATGTAGGTGCCTATTTTGAGATGTTTAAACGTGACCGTTCTCGTTTGCACGATATCTACGAGCGTATGAACTACTCTCCAATCGGTTCTGGTGCTTTAGCTGGTACCACTTACCCATTGGATCGTAATTACACCGCAGAGCTTTTACACTTTGCCGGTCCTACTCTTAACAGTATGGATTCCGTTTCTGACAGAGATTATCTGATTGAGTTTTTATCTGCAATGTGTACGATTATGATGCATTTAAGTCGTTTTTGTGAGGAAATTATAATCTGGAATTCCAATGAATATCAATTTGTGGAAATTGATGATAGTTATAGTACCGGAAGTAGCATTATGCCACAGAAAAAAAATCCAGATATTGCAGAACTTGTTCGTGGTAAGACAGGACGTGTCTACGGTGCTTTAGTTTCTCTCTTAACAACTATGAAAAGTCTTCCTTTAGCATACAATAAAGATATGCAGGAAGATAAAGAGCTTACTTTTGATGCCATTGATACAGTAAAGGGATGTATCGCTTTATTTACTGGTATGATTTCTACAATGGAATTTAAAAAAGATAATATGAACAAGAGTGCACGTAACGGTTTTACCAACGCTACCGACGCTGCTGACTATTTAGTAAATCATGGTGTTCCATTCCGTGATGCTCATGGTATTGTGGGACAGCTTGTACTATTTTGTATTGATAAGAATATCGCACTGGATGATATGACTTTAGAAGAATACAAAGCTATCAGCCCTGTATTTGAAGAGGATATTTATGATGCAATCAGTATGGAAACTTGTGTAAAGAAGAGAAATACAATCGGTGCTCCTGGTCAGGAAGCTATGAAAAAAGTGATTGCAATTAACGAAGCGTACTTAGCAGAATAAATTATAACAGTTCAGCCGACAATGTCATAATGAAAGTGAAAAAAGCACTTTATGGGTATTTTTAGCTAAACTGCAATAGAACAAAAAAGATGGTCTGCCACATTTTTGTGGCAACCATCTTTTTGTTTCTATTCTACATTTTTCAACGCTTCTTCCATCGGTATCTTCTTGATTTTCATAAATTGAAGCAATGCTACGACAAAATACATACCAAGATTCATAAGAAACATTTCTACATACGTTTTCGTTTCGATGTAACAGCTTAACCAACCGCCGTAATCCTGCATAAATATAAAGAACAATTTTCGCATGATGACTGTAGAAATTCCAAGACTAATCAATACAGAAATGATTACTACCCAGGTAGTGGCTGTCAAATACAAACCTCCAATTTCCCTTTGTGTATATCCCAATATTTTTACCATGGAAATAGAATTGCTATTCTTTTCAATAATAAGTTTTGTTAAAAGATAAATTAACATAGCTGCTAAAACAACTGCAAACATTTCAACGATATAAAACATCGATCCCATAGATTTTTCCATCTGGCGGGATACCTTTGTTAAATCCTCCTGTGTAATACAATTCAATATATCGTTATCCTTTACATCACTCAACTTCTCATTGGTGAAATAACCATTAAAATAATCTTCTTCCTTGTCAAACATCTTAGCAAATTGCTTTTGATCCATAAAGACTGCCAAAGAAGCTGGATAATCAATCATTCCTTTAATTTTAAATTTGTAGTACTTATTTTCGTATGGCTCTTTTAACCGAATGATATCTCCTTTTTTGTATTGGTATTTCTCGCTAAATCCTTTTGAGATGTAAACGCCATCTTCGGAATCTCCTATTTTTAGATAATCACTATCCTTCTTAATACCATAAATACTGATTTCTTCTCCCTCTTTTGGTTCTCTTTCTGTTTTTAAGGTAGTAATAGAAAATTTTTCTGCCTTTTCGTTTTCGGTTTCCACTGGTGTCTTCAACACATATTGATAATCTGCCACCATCTTATCCACAATTTCATGCTGGTAATGTGTGAGAAGTGGGGACATCATAAGTCCAAATAGCAACAATACATTTGCAAATAAAATACCTACAAATAGCACGACATAACTTGACATATTCTGCAACACAATACGCAAACGGAAACGTGATAAGAACGAAAAGTTTGGAAGTTTTCTTGCTTTTTGTTTTTTTGTCTTGCTTAAATCTCGTCGAATAAACTTTAATGGTGATAAACGAAGGCTTTTGGTTATGAAATAATAATTTGTTAAAATCATCAAAAGAATTGGAACTACTGTAGTAAGCACAAAGGCATCTGCATTCCATAATGTCTTATAGGTTGGAAGACTATAACTATTGTAATATAACCCTGCTACCATATCTTTAAAGAAAGAGTAGCCTAGTATATTTCCAATCAATGCCGCTATCAATGTAATTAAAATCGGCATACACATATAATGTCTTTTTAACTCGCCTCTTGTATAGCCTGATGCCCTAAGGGTTCCAATGACTGCTGCCTCTTTTGTAATGGTATGGTTAATCGTAACAGAGAATACAAAACCTAAGATAACAATTACTACATATAACAGAACGATAATCATTGTCCTGTCTCCACCAATATCATCGCCAGTAAAATGAATCGCCTGATTTGCATAGCCTGGTATGTATGTCTGTACACTAACTTGCTGTGTTGCAACAATACCAACAATTTTTTCAAGCAAGTCCTCTGCTACTTCCTTTTCTTTTGTTTCATTTTTTGGTTCTTTCTCATATTTCCATGCATAATCATAATTTACTTTCGTATCTGTATACTGATCAAAGCATTGTTGCTCTACTACCGCTACACCAAACTTAATGGAATCAAACATCAAGTCTGCATTATCGGAAAACAACGCACTATAGTCGGATAAGGCAACCAAACCACTGATTTTCAGTTTTTTTCCGCCTACTTCAATCGTATCGCCTACTGTCAGCTTATTATTGTCTGCATACATACGATCAATGGCAATTTCCTTTTCTCCCTTTGGCAATTTTCCCTTCATCAGACAAACTTTATTGACTTTTGTTCGATTCACAAACATACGAATGGTACTATCTCGTTTCCCATCTCCATTTTTATCCACATCCATTTCTCGATAAAAATCTTTGTATATGTGAATCTTTTCTTTTTCCATTTCCTTAATAGATGCCTCTGTCAATTCGTTTGATACAACGAAATGACCATTTTCAATATTATACTTCTCAAAACTTTCATTATAGGATACAATCATGCTGTCTCCTGCTACCAAGAAACCAGATACTAATCCGATTGTCAAAATCATAAAGACTGCAATAACAAAATATTTTCCAATATCGCCAATGAAGTTTCTTGGTATCCGTTTATATAATGGATTTCTCATTTTGTCACCACCCTTACCAATCTAAATCACACGCTGCAATCTTTGTTTCATTCTTATAATCTTTTCGTATCTGTCCATCACGCAATTTAATGACCCGATCTGCCATATTTTTAATTGCATCATTATGCGTTACCATAATTACTGTATTTCCATACTTCTGATTTACGTCCTCAATCAATTTCAAAATATCCTTGGATGTATGATAATCCAAAGCACCTGTCGGTTCGTCACAAAGTAAAATATCTGGATTTTTTACAATGGCACGACCAATCGCGGTACGCTGCTGCTGCCCTCCTGACAATTGATTTGGCAAATTATTCTGGTATTCATACAATCCCAGTGTTTTTAATAAATCGTCTATATCCAGCGGATTGTCACTTAGATACGCCCCCACTTCAATGTTTTCTTTGACACTAAGGTTAGGAATTAGATTATACATCTGAAAAATATATCCTAAGTGCTTTCTTCGATAAAGCGTCAACGCCCTCTCTTTCATATCTTCCGTTCGATCTCCATCAATAATAATAGAACCACTGTCTGCTGTATCAATACCTCCGATGATATTTAGAAGCGTGGATTTTCCACAACCGGATGGTCCTAACAATACACAGATATTTCCTTTTTCAACCGAAAAGTCAATGCCCTTTAACACTTCCAAACGATTGCTGCCTTCCCCATAACTTTTTTTTAAATTTTTCACCTGAAGAAACATTTTTCATACCTTCTTTCTCGTTTTTATATATGTTTTATTGTTCATATGTTCACTATAACAAAAGAAATGTCTTCTGTCAACATTTCTTTTATCTCTTTTGTTAGTTTACGCTAACTATATGATTTATATTACTTTTCCTTGTCACTTTTGTCAAGCATTTTCTTTCTATCTCTAAGCCTCTATAATTCTTTAACTATGCAGCATTTAATAAAGCGTATCCCTTACGGAATACGCCTTATCATTCTTTTTATCCAAACAACCTATGGTATTTTCCTTCTATTGGAAATTTATACGTTACCCATCAAGTCTTTTTTTCTAATTACACTTTCTTTCTCCGTTATAACAACAACCATTTTGATACTGCGAGCCACCTTCCTGTCCTCTATTACACTCGCATCGTTCCTGATACGTTGCGGTCTCTTCAAAAGCATCTTCCGATTGCAAACAGTTGGTAAAACCACCATTGGCACCAAAACCATTCCTTCCTATCTCTCTTGTTCTTCCATAGTTGCATTTGTCCCTGTGTGCACAGCACCCTGTATTTTCATCCTCTTCTGATTCATCCTGCTTGCAACACTCACTACAGGCAGATTCTTTTTTCTTGCAAGATTTCTTATTACACTCATCAAAATATGGCGCACCTAAATCTAATGGTTTAATTTCAAGATTCAGCAAATCTCCAGCCACAAAGCGCAAACACTCTGAATTTTCGCTTTGAATAATGCTACCCTTTGGTATCTCCACTTTTCCAGCACTTTCTATCTTGTAACCTGTAAAGTAAGCACTCTGCAATACCAAAGTCAATCCTGCAGTAATGGTACTACTATCAATATCGAATTCTAAAAGTTTTGCAAAACTGTAAAGATTGATTCCCTGACGAATCATGTCATTCATCTGTGTAAATCCGATATAATTTATTATAGGAATGAAATTGCCTCCCTCTTCTTCATAAGAGATTCCATATGGTGCAAAAATCTCCAGCTCTACGGAAGATGGATTGGTATCTTCATCATAGGTTTCTGCCTCTGTATTTGATGGCAAAAATAGAGCTTCTGGATAAAGAGTCGTAACTAATCGACATGCTGCATCATACAATTGCACTGCAAATCGTATGGTAATATCCGTTAAAGTAATCAAATAGCAGTTTGGTCTTCCTGCAATCGGTTCAATGGTTACTCCCTCCGTACCATATTCAAAATTCGCATCAATTACACGAATCGTTGCACTGGTTACAGTAGAATAGGTAGCTGGAATATCCACTCCTAACTCTACCATCGTACATAAGTTGATCCCTATTTCATCATAAATAACCGGTGCAAAGATACTCAACATCTTTGGATCGCCACACGCCGGACTGGTGCAAACATCACAACATTTTTTTCCTTTTTTATGCATTGCCTGTACTGCATTACTTCTAATTCTTGGTCTGTTTCCACATTTACATTTTGCCATGTTCTCAACCCTTGTCTTTCTTTTTAATACATACTATGTTCTATTTTGCAATTTGCCACCATATATTAGAATAAATTCGAATAAAAATGGGATATGCCTATGGATTTATTTATTACAACAACCAATCAGCAAAGTTTTCTTCTCTCAACCAAAAACAGCAATATTTTTCTACAACAAAAGTCTGGAAATATATGGTACCGTCCACGCCTGCTTAGTTCCAATTTTTTAAAGGATTTAGACTGCATTCTTTTTAATAATGTTCTTTACTACTGCTATCTCAATACCGCCCATCAATTAATTGTAAATCGCTATCCGTCTGCTTCCACCATCTACTCTCAAGCAGAAAACACAACTACGCTTTATACTAATTTCAAACTACATATTTTTCAAAAACAGCTTTATCTATTTTATATATCTATTAATAAAGAAACACATCTATCCCGAATACACGCCATAAATCCACTTACCAAACAGACTCCTATTCTTTTAGAAACAACATACCACTCCCTTCCTTCCTATCAACTCCTAAATCAAAAGGAGGAATTACTATTACAAGTCCTAACCAAAGAAGATTGCCAATTATTGCAGATTCAAAGTGATTATACGGTTTGTTCGATTGATATAAATCCGTTACATGCTGCCGAAGCAAACCTTTCCAACCAAATAGAAACAGAATCACTCCAAACACAACTAGAGGAAAAAGAGAAACAAATTGATGATTTAAACGAAATGTTACAGCGTGCAACGACCCAATATAACGAACTAATGCATGTTGCTAACAGCTATCGAGAAGAAGCAATAAAGTGGCGAAACAAATTTTTTTAAGATCTGCTTTCTTCTCTGTCTCCTTTCTTGATTTTAACCATTGCCACCTATATAATGATAAGAAAGATACGAACTATGTCCAAAACAGTTATATGATGTAGGGACATGCCCGCACAAAATTTGCATTCCAAACAAGAGGTGATTTTTTGAAAAAGGGAACCGAAACAGAACAGGACTACCTTTCCTTAGATGTTCTTTGCCAGAAATTATCCATTTCTATTAATACAGGGAAAAACTGGATCAGATTAAAGAAAATAAAACCACAACGCTGGGAGATGGGAAAACCTCTTTTTTCACACACTTATGTAACAACCGTAGAGCAACAGCTTACTTCTGGTAAATTAGAACATTTAAAAAGCCGCAGAAATAAAAAATATATTTCCGGCAATACACTTTATGCTTCTTACTTGCGAGCAGATTCTGCAAACCTTCCAATCGTGGAACAGATGTTATCTCTCATTTCCAGCGATAAGAAAGATTTGTCAGAGTTAGAAATCCGTTCTATTTTATGTGAGTGCGCCTTGAAATTATTTCAGCAGGTATTGACACCAGAACAAGCTCCTACAAAAGTTGCCTTACTACCACTTTTTATTAATAACACCTACAAAGTAGCTCCTTTTGATCGGTTAATTTCCGACCTGCTGCCTGATAAAAAGCAGGCTCTTTCATTTTGGAAACAATGTCCGGAATTATTTACGCTTCCTTTTTCTTATACCCCTCAGGAAGACCTTCTAGGACTACTTTATCTTTCTTTAAAAAATATAGGAGAACGCAAATCTACTGGGGCATACTATACTCCAACCGATGTAGTTGATAAGTTACTGAGCCGACTCCACAGTTTTCTTCCTGACCTAAGCAAAAAGAAAATTTTGGACCCTTGCTGTGGTACTGGAAACTTTTTATTACATTTACCAAACCAGACTGATCTCTCCCTGATACATGGGAACGACATTGACGAAATCAGTGTACTACTTACCAGAATTAATCTGGCACTACTCCATAAACCAACCGATTTAGACATTCTTTATAGAAATATTACACAATCGGATTTTTTGCTTTGTGATTCACAGGAATTATACGACTGCATCATTGGAAATCCACCTTGGGGATACGCTTTTTCTTCTGTTGAAAAAGAAAATCTAAAAAAGCATTACCAGTGCATTCAAGGAAAGCAGATAGAATCTTATGACTTATTTGTAGAACGTTCTCTTTCCAAAATAAAAAAAGATGGGATTGTCTCTTTCGTTCTTCCAGAAGCAATTTTACATACAAAAGCACATACAGCCATCCGAACTTTGCTTTTAAAGACTACTTCTATTACCTATTTGGAATATTTGGGAAATGTATTTCATCAAGTGCTTTGTCCCAGCATTATTCTAGAACTAAAACGAACTGACAAACCTTTATCCACAGTTGGCACAAAAATAGCAAACAAACAGGGACAGTTTACGATACAAAAAGAACGTGACATCACTTCCCAACAGTTTGACCTCTTTATTCCTGATGTGACCTACAGTATTTTGGATAAATTATTACATTGCCCCCATACAACAACGCTATACCAGCAGGCAGATTTTGCATTGGGTATCGTAACTGGAGATAATAATAAATTTCTACAAAAGAAAAAAACGAAAAAGAACGAGATTATTCTCAAAGGAACAAACATTGAAAAATACAACATACTGCCTGGGAAAAACTATATTATCTTTTCCCCAAGAGACTATCAACAGGTCGCAAATTCAAATTATTATCGGGCAGAAGAAAAACTTTTATACCGCTTTATTAGTAAACGTTTGACTTTTACTTATGACAACAAGCAAACTTTATCCTTAAACAGTTGCAACCTTGTCATTCCAAAAATACCGGAACTTCCTATTAAATATGTGCTTGCAATTTTAAATTCCAGTATTGCACAGTTTATTTTCACGAATCTGTTTCATTCGGTAAAGGTGCTTCGGTCGCATATAGAGCAAATTCCTATTCCAATGCCTGATACCGAAACTATAAAAAAATGCGTGGGGTATGTGGAACAATTACTTTCCCTCAAAAACAGGGATGAGGAAACTTACCAAAACATTTATTTAGAATTAGATAAACTCATTGCCGATTTATTTCATCTGACAGACGAGGAATATAGCATGATTCTAAAAGAACATTTAGTTTTTTAAAAAATTTGGCTGCCATTTTTTTTAGCTTATTTTATTTCATGTTTTGCAATATTTTCTTCTACCCATATACTACCATCTTTGCTATAATGGATATAATACCATATCGACAAATGAAAGGAGATTGTTCCATGAACTTTCTAGAAAAACGTATTGTAGAAGACGGAGTAGTAAAAGAAGGAAATATCCTAAAAGTAGATAGCTTTTTAAATCATCAAATGGATATTTCACTATTTGATGAAATGGGCGAAGAATACAAAAGACGCTTTGCCGGGAAACAAATCAACAAAATTCTTACCATCGAAGCATCTGGTATCGGCATTGCCTGTATTGTTGCAAAACATTTTGGGGTACCCGTTGTCTTTGCTAAAAAGTCAAAAAGTGTCAATATTGATGGAGAAATGTATGTTGCAGAAGTGGAATCTTTTACACATAAATGCAAAAACCAAGTCATTGTCTCTAAAAAGTTTTTAACCGAAGATGACCATGTGCTAATCATTGATGATTTTCTTGCAAACGGATGTGCTTTGCAGGGATTGATCTCCATTGTACAAGAGGCAGGTGGCACCGTAGATGGTATCGGAATCGCAATCGAAAAAGGATTCCAATCTGGTGGAAAAATTATTCGCAATTTAGGTTATCAGTTAGAGTCTCTGGCAATTATTGATGGCATGGATGCCTCTACTGGCGATGTTTTCTTTCGTCAGCAATAAGGAGGATCAATCATGCAAAAAGCAAATGCTTCTATAGATAATATATACAAATTAGATGGTCGAGTACCGATTCAAAAAGCAATTCCTTTTGGATTGCAACATATTTTAGCTATGTTTGTGGCAAACATTTCACCTATTCTCATTGTAGGAAAAGCCAGCGGGCTTAGTGGAAAGGAACTTGCCATGCTCATTCAAAGTGCCATGCTAATCGCAGGTATTGGAACTTTAATTCAGCTCTTTCCACTTTTTCATCGCATCGGTTCGGGACTTCCTATCGTCATGGGAATTAGTTTTACTTTTGTATCTATCTTATGTTATATCGGTGCTAATTATGGATACGGAGCAATTATGGGAGCTGTTTTGATCGGTGGTCTGGTAGAAGGATTTTTAGGTTTGTTTGCCAAATACTGGCTAAAACTAATCTCCCCTATCGTAGCTGCCAGTGTTGTTACTGCCATTGGTTTTTCTTTATTAAGTGTTGGTGCAGAATCTTTTGGTGGTGGTAGTGGTAGCGCAGACTTTGGTTCTGCTAAAAACTGGATTTTAGGTTCCATTACCCTGCTTTGCTGTATTTTGTTTAATATTGTGGCAAAATCTTACTGGAAACAATTATCCGTTTTATTCGGGCTTATTGTAGGATATATCATTGCAATCCCAATGGGAATGGTTGATTTTTCGGCACTGTCCGACACCAGTTTTATTGCTTTTCCACATTTTATGCCATTTAAAATGGAATTTCGCTCCGATGCTATTTTATCTGTTGTTCTTATTTTTTTAGTTTCTGCAACAGAAACCATTGGAGATACCTCCGCACTTGCGGCTTCTGGGCTTGGAAGAGATGCCACTGACAAAGAAACTTCTGGTTCATTGGCATGTGATGGTTTTATCAGTTCGCTTTCTTCCATCTTTGGATGTATGCCAATTACATCCTTTAGTCAAAATGTTGGATTGGTAGCCATGACAAAGGTGGTTAATCGCTTTACCATTGCTACAGGAGCTGTCATTATGATTTTAGCCGGTATTTTTCCGTTCTTTGGTTCTTTATTAGCAACGCTTCCAAATGCGGTTTTGGGCGGCTGTACGATTATGATGTTTGGAACTATTGTAATTAGCGGCTTGCAGATGATTACCAAATGCGGTTTTAGCCAGCGAAATATTACTATAGCCGCACTGTCACTGAGTATTGGCATTGGATTTACAGAGGCACAGGATTTATTTGCAATCTTCCCAACCATCATTCAAAATGTGTTTGCGCAAAACTGTGTAGCGGTTGTATT
>ENA-OPNI01000326-OPNI01000326.1-human-gut-metagenome-genome-assembly--contig:-NODE-326-length-16743-cov-1.822987_pt1 | contig 16743 bp, 11 predicted proteins | sample MGYA00241538_ERZ501773 | MGnify/ENA primary metagenome ERZ501773 (study PRJEB25962, sample SAMEA2042556) | human gut metagenome | biome: human gut; feature: human-associated habitat; material: faeces...
GCTATAATGGTACGTCTGAAGGTAGCCGCAATTTGCACAACTGGGCTCGTAATTATAGTTTGAAGGATGGAAAGAAAGACCGACTTACATTGTTGAACAACTGGGAAAATACCGGATTTGATTTTAATCAGGAAAAGCTGGCAGAACTGATGAAAGAGGCTAAGCACTTAGGTGTGGACATGTTCTTGCTGGACGACGGTTGGTTCGCCAATAAATATCCTCGTAAAGATGATAAGGCAGGATTGGGCGACTGGGAAGTAACTCATAGCAAGTTGCCTGGTGGCGTACCTGCACTGGTAGAGGCTGCAAAGGAAGCTGGTGTAAAATTTGGTATTTGGATTGAGCCGGAAATGGTAAATCCGAAGAGTGAATTGTTTGAAAAACATCCCGACTGGGCAATCCACGATACAAAGAGAAAATTGTATTATTACCGCAATCAGCTGGTGTTGGACTTGAGCAATCCGCAGGTGCAGGATTATGTGTATGGTGTCGTCGATAAACTGTTGAAAGAGAATCCGGGTATTGCTTACTTTAAGTGGGATTGTAACAGTCCGATTACAAATATTTATTCTTCTTATTTGAAAACAAGACAGGGACGTCTTTATATAGATCATGTGAGAGGCGTCTACAATGTCATGAAACGGGTAAAGGAGAATTATCCGGATGTGCCGATGATGCTTTGTTCCGGTGGCGGTGCCCGCTGTGATTATGAAGCCTTGAAATATTTTACAGAGTTTTGGTGCAGTGATAATACCGATCCGGTGGAAAGAGCCTATATTCAATGGGGATTTTCCCAGTTCTTCCCGGCAAAGGCTATGTGTGCGCATGTTACCAGCTGGAACAAGAATGCTTCTATCAAGTTCCGTACGGATATGGCTTCCATGTGTAAATTGGGATTTGATATTGGATTGAAGGACTTGAAGGCAGAGGAACTGGAATATTGTCAACTTGCCGTGGCCAACTGGAAACGTTTGCAGCCGGTGATATTGGACGGGGTGCAATATCGTTTGGTATCTCCGTATGAATCCAATCACATGGCCGTGAACTACGTTAGTGAGGACCGTTCGAAGGGAGTGATATTTGCTTACGACATTTATCCTCGTTTCCAGGAAAAACTGATGAAGCTGAAGGTGCAGGGACTGGATCCGAATAAAATGTATAAGGTGGAAGAAATTAACCTGATGCCGGCAAAAGATTCTGAACTGAAGGAGAATGGAAAGATCTTCTCCGGTGACTATCTGATGAAGGTGGGACTGGATGTCTTTGGCTTTCAGCCGACTCAAAGTCATGTAATAGAGTTGACTGTGGAATAATCTCTATAAAAGGTAAACTAAAAAACGAACGAAAATGACAAATACTCAATTAAAATATGCGAAACTCTTCCCGGTGATGCTGTGTTTCTTTGCCATGGGATTTGTAGACCTGGTTGGAATCGCATCCAATTATGTGAAGGAAGATTTGAATCTGAGTGATTCTGAAGCGAATATATTTCCTTCTTTAGTATTCTTCTGGTTCTTGATATTTTCCGTGCCAACGGGAGTCTTGATGAACCGCATCGGGCGTAAAAAAACAGTTTTGTTAAGTTTGGTAGTCACCTTCTTTTCGTTGCTGCTTCCGATGTTTGGAGATAGCTATGGATTGATGCTTTGTGCTTTTTCTTTGCTGGGCATTGGAAATGCTTTGATGCAGACTTCTTTGAATCCGTTGCTGAGTAATATTATTTCAGGCGACCGTTTGGCTAGTACATTGACCTTTGGTCAGTTTGTGAAAGCCATTGCTTCTTTCCTGGCACCTTATTTGGCCATGTGGGGGGCTTTGCAAACCATTCCGACTTTTGGCTTAGGTTGGAGAGTGTTGTTCCCAATTTATATGGTAGTCGCTATCTTTGCTATTTTGTTGCTTTCGGCTACTCCCATTACCGAAGAACAACCGGATAAGGCTTCAGGATTTGCTGATTGCTTGAAACTGCTCGGAAAACCGTTTATTCTATTGTCTTTTTTAGGCATTATGTGCCATGTAGGTATAGATGTAGGTACAAACACTACGGCTCCTAAAATTTTGATGGAGCGTATTGGTATGACACTGACAGAGGCTGGATTTGCGACGAGCTTGTATTTTATATTCCGTACATTGGGATGTTTCTCTGGAGCATTTATTTTGCGAGTCGTATCGTCTAAGGTATTTTTCCTGATTAGTGTGATTTGTATGATGCTGGCGATGATCGGACTTTTTGCTTTCGATTCTCAGACAATTATCTATGTATGCATTGCTTTGATTGGTTTTGGAAACTCCAATGTCTTTTCCATTATCTTTTCACAAGCGTTGTTGGCCATGCCAAATAAAAAGAATGAGGTGTCAGGGCTGATGATTATGGGACTTTTCGGAGGAACTATTTTCCCGCTTCTGATGGGAATAGCCAGCGATGCAGTCGGACAGACTGGTGCTGTGGCAGTTATGACTGCCGGCGTAATTTATTTACTTTTTTATACATTGAAAATTAAACATTAAATAGTAAGACTATGAATAATACAATTGTCGTAGGTATAGGAGAAGCATTGTGGGACGTGCTGCCTGAAGGAAAGAAAATTGGAGGAGCTCCAGCAAATTTTGCGTATCATGTATCACAGTTCGGACTTGACGGACGTGCGGTAAGTGCAGTAGGAGAAGACAGGTTGGGAACTGAAATTCTGGAAAACTTTTATGAAAAGAATCTGCATTGTATGATTGAGCGTGTACCTTACCCCACTGGAACTGTACAGGTGGAATTGGATGCGGAAGGAGTTCCTTGCTATGACATCAAAGAAGGAGTGGCGTGGGATAATATCCCGTATACAATGGCTTTGGAAGGTTTGGCCAAGCAGACTACAGCGGTTTGTTTCGGTTCGCTGGCTCAGCGTAGTGTGGTTTCCCGCGAAACAATCAATAAATTCTTGGATGCCATGCCGAAAGAGGGTACTCTGAAAGTTTTTGATATTAATCTTCGTCAGGGTTTCTATACAAAAGAAGTGCTTTGTAATTCTTTTAGAAAATGTAATGTATTGAAGATTAATGATGAAGAGCTGGTTACAGTCAGCCGTATGTTTGGTTACCCGGGTATTGATTTGCAGGATAAGTGCTGGATCTTGCTGGCAAAATATAATCTGAAGATGTTGATTCTCACTTGCGGAGTAAATGGAAGTTATGTGTTCACTCCTGGAAATGTGTCTTTTGTAGAAACTCCTAAAGTAGAAGTTGCAGATACGGTAGGGGCAGGGGATTCATTCACTGCTACGTTTGTGGCTTCCATTTTGAAAGGAAAAACGGTGCGTGAGGCCCACGAATTGGCTGTAGAGGTTTCAGCTTTTGTATGTACTCAGAATGGAGCCATGCCGGAATTTCCTCTGTATTTAAGAGATAAAATGTAAAGAATAAGGTTTATAAGTTTGTATTTTTAGTTTAGGTTAGATTTGAAGAGTATGCGGTTTTAGCTGTGACGGCTGGAACCGCATTTTTTTGTTTAAAATGCAGAAAAAACGCTTTCTGATAAGTACCCTTTTCGAGCTTTGATGTATCTTTGTAAGGTTAACTTAATATGAATTGCATGAAATATCGATGGCATAGATACCTTTTATTGTTTTTTCTTGTTGGTTTGTCAATAGCTTGTAACAGAAAAAAGCCTGAGTATATTATTGGAGTTTCGCAATGTAGCAATGATGAATGGCGTGTGCAGATGAATAAAGAAATTCTGCGCGAGGCTCTTTTTTATCCAGAAGTGAAAGTTGATATCCGGCAGGCTCAAGATGACAACCAGCGGCAGATAAATGACATTAAAGAGTTCATTCACCAAAAAGTGAGCTTGATAATTGTTGCTCCTAATGAGGCAGGAGCAATAGCGCCGGTACTGGAAGAAGCATACGAGGCTGGTATTCCCGTAGTATTGGTTGACCGGAAAATTCATTCTGACAAATATACGGCCTATGTAGGGGCAGATAATTATGAGGTAGGAAAAAAGGTGGGCGAGTATATAATCAATGTGTTGCACGGGAATGGAAAAATTGTAGAGATAACAGGTCTGAAAGCATCGACTCCGGCTGTGGAACGGCATCGGGGAACGATGGATGCTTTGAAGGCCGCACCGGGCATAAATGTGGTGGCTTCTGCGGATGCAGGTTGGTTTAAGGATAGAGCCCGTATGGTGGTGGATACAATTTTAAAGAAACATGACCGAATTGATTTGATTTTTGCTCAAAATGACCGGATGGCCATGGGCGCCTATCAGGAAGCTCTTCGTCAGGGGCGTGAGAAAGATATTTTATTCATTGGAGTCGATGCCGTAGCCGGAAAGGGATATGGGGTAGAGAGTGTGGCTAAAGGAGAATTGAATGCTACCTTTATTTATCCTACAGGTGGAGACAAGGTGATGCAGGTGGCTATGTCCATATTAAAAGGGCAGAAGTATGCACGGGAGAATTATCTATCTACGGCTGCAGTGAACAGGGACAATGCGCGAATTATGCAGATGCAAACAGAACATATTTTTTCGCTGGACCACAAGATTGAATTGCTTCATAATCGATTGGATGATTATTTTCTCCGTTATTCTGCGCAGAAAATGTTTTTATATGCTTGTGTAGTAATATTAGTTCTGGTAGGGTTCTTGTTGTTTTTCCTGGTACGGGCTTTTTGGATGAAGAATCGGCTGAATACAGAATTATCTGCACAGAAAAAGCAGTTGGAACAACAACGTGATCAGTTGCAGGAGCAGCGTGACCAGTTGATTGTGTTGTCTCGTCAACTGGAAGAAGCTACTCATGCCAAATTGGCTTTTTTTACCAGTGTATCACATGATTTCCGTACACCTTTGACGTTGATAGCCGATCCGGTTAATCAGTTGTTGGAGGAGAGGCATTTAGGAGAACGCGAGAGAGAAATGCTGGAGATTGTCAGTCGGAATGTATCTATTTTATTGAGGTTGATTACACAAATCCTTGATTTTCAGAAATACGAATGTGGCAAATTGACCCTGTGTCTTTCTGAATTTAATGTATTTAAGGGGATTAAAGAGTGGACAAAAGCCTTTCACGTATTGGCGTCTAGAAGACATATCCATTTTGCTGTGACGGCAGAAGGGAATGAGGCGGATTATGTGATGATTGCTGATGCAGAAAAGATGGAGCGCATTACTTACAATTTATTGTCTAATGCATTTAAGTTTACTCCTCCTACCGGAAAAATAGATTTTAATATGACTGAGACCGATCCGGGCATAAGTGGATTGGCGGAATATCACATTGTAATTAAAGATAACGGAATAGGAATGGAAAGTGATTTCATCAATAAGATTTTTGAACCTTTTTCAAGAGCTGATAATCATAACACACAGGGAATTGAGGGCTGCGGACTGGGGATGATGATTTCAAGAAACATTGCCAGAATGATGAATGGGGATATTGAAGTTGAAAGTGATATAGGCAAGGGAACAACGTTCAGAATTAAATTAAAATTCAGGGTGACATCGGATGATAACAATGACGAGCATAATCAGGCAATGAAAATAGAAGCATACAAGAAACTTAATTACAACGGCAAAAAAATTCTTTTAGTGGAAGATGATGAGTTTAATGCGGAGGTAATGAAAGAACTTCTGACGGAAGTTGGGATAGATGTGGAAATTGCACCGAACGGAAGAAATGGCATATCAAGACTCAAAGAACGGGAAGCAGGGTATTACAGTATAGTTTTTATGGACATAAGGATGCCGGGAATTGACGGATATGAGACAACAAGACAGATAAGGAGAAACCAAAGAGATGATCTGAAGAAAATACCCATTATTGCGATGACTGCCGAGGCGTTCTCAAATGATGTAAAAATGGCAGTTGATGCCGGAATGAACGGGCATATAGCCAAACCTGTCGACCTGGACTGCCTGAAAGCTGTCCTTGATGACTGGCTTTGAAATAATAATATTATGTATACAAAATCCATAAGATGTAGTACAATATATGAAAATAGCTCACAGGAGGAGAACTATGGATTATATTTTTTATGGAGTGATTGCAGCAGTTGTTATTTTGTTCCTGATTATTCTTGCAACGGGATATGTAAAGGCATCTCCGGATACGGCATTTATTATCTCGGGATTGCGTAAGAAGCCCAAGGTGCTTATTGGAAAGGCAGGAATTAAGATTCCTTTTTTTGAAAAGAAGGATTCACTTAATCTTCAGCTTATTCCTATTGACGTGAAAACATCAAGTGCAGTTCCGACAGCAGATTATATCAATATTAATGTTGATGCGGCTGTCAATGTCAAGATAAGTGATCAGACTGACAGACTTAATCTTGCGGCACAGAATTTTCTTAATAAGCCTGTGGATTACATAGCCAAAGTTGCCAGGGAAGTCCTTGAAGGTAATATGCGTGAAATTGTAGGACGTATGCAGCTTCAGGAAATGGTTTCCGACAGACAGAAGTTTGCTGAACTTGTTAAGCAGAATGCAGAACCTGACCTTGGGGCAATGGGACTTGATATAGTATCATTTAATGTACAGAATTTCGTCGATGACAGTTGTGTCATAGAAAATCTTGGTGTGGATAATATCGTTAAAATCCAGAAGGATGCAGCAATTTCCAGAGCGGAGGCAGAGAAAGAAATAGCCAAGGCTAAGGCAATAGCGAAGAAAGAAGCTAATGATGCTGAGGTTAATTCTGAGACCGAAATAGCTGTAAGACAGAATGAACTTGCAATAAAGAAGGCTGAACTTAAGCAGGAATCGGATGTGAAGCAGGCATCGGCTGATGCAGCTTACAGGATTCAGGAAGAGGAACAGCGTAAAAAAATTGAAATTACGACTGCCAATGCCAATCTTGCAAAGCAGGAGAAGGAAATCGAGCTGAAAGAGCGTAATGTTAAGATAACGGAGCGTCAGCTCGAAGCGGACATTAAGAAGAAGGCCGAAGCGGAGAAATTTGCAAGACAGCAGAAAGCCGAAGCGGAACTCTATGAACGTCAGAAAGAAGCTGAAGCCAGAAAGTATGAGATGGAGCAGGAGGCGGAAGCGCTTAAGGCGAAATCAGAAGCAGAAAAATATGCCCGCGAGCAGGAAGCGGAAGGTATACGCGCGAAAGGTCTTGCTGAAGCTGAGGCTATACGTGCCAAAGCGATTGCAGAAGCAGAAGGTATTGAGAAGAAGGCACTTGCCCAGGCTAAGATGACGGATGCATCCATTAAGGAGATGTATTTTAACGTGCTTCCGGAAGTTATTAAGAATGCAGCAACACCGCTTGCTAATGTTGACAGTATAGTTATGTATGGCGATGGTAATTCATCAAGGCTTGTTCAGGATATTATGACAACAGTGTCACAGATTACAGAAGGACTTAAAGGTGCCACCGGTGTGGATATAAAGGATGTTTTATCTGCAAAGGTTAAATCTGACGTGAAACCGGAAACCGGAAATCCACAGAACGATGATTATAGGGAAGTTAAGGCTGAGGAAGACGAAGCAGCGGCATCCGGAGAGGAGAATTTAACAGAGGAAGACTGATATGCAGATAAATTGTTTTGGCGATAGTCTTACGGCAGGAACGGCATGGGGTAACACCATGCCGTATTCTGCTGTATTGGAGAGATTTACGGGAATTAAGACTAATAATTACGGAATCGGAGGCGAATCAAGTTTTACAGTTGCTTCACGGATTGGGGCAATGAAAGTGACACTTATGGCAGATGCTGTTTTTGATAAGGACGACACATCTGTACCGGTAGCATTGGGAGATATTTTTATGCAGCCGACAAGACTTCTTTGCCAGGTAAGGGAAAATGACGGAGATGACCTTGTTAATCCGGTTAAGCTGGGTAACTGCGACGGGGTATTGGAACGCCGTGATAATATATTATATTTCACAAGGAATAATACCGGCAGACCTGAAATGATTCAAAAAGGCAGCAACCTTGTAACGAGATTGTCACATTGTGATTTTTCACAGGATATCAATATATTCTGGGTTGGTACCAATGACTATGCGTCTACGGATAATGTATGTGCCGTAATCGCAAATATTAAAGCTATGATACAGCGCACGGCCGGTACAAGATACATTGTGATCGGAATGACAGCGAAATCATATATGCCCGAAATAGAGGCGGTTAATGAGATGCTTGCGGATGAATTTAAAGAGCATTTCTATGATTTTCGTAAATATATCCTGTCACTTCCGGTAACCGATGAATCAGATGCAGTGGATGCAGCTGCGGGAGAAATTCCCGGAAGTTATATGAAAGCTTTGCAATATGATCATGTGCATGGCAATGAGAAATTTTTCAGCCTTCTCGGTGCTCAGTTGTATAATAAAATAAAGGAACTGGGATATTTAAAAATTACTTGATTTTTCAGAAAGATGTACTAAAATATTAATAATTAAGAGAACATTAAAGGTAGGTAATATTTTATGGAAATTTACGAAAATTTGCGGGATCTGGCAATAATTATCGCAGTGGCGGAGGTGGTTGGGGTTATTGCACGTAAGATTAAGCTTCCGCAGGTTGTCGGACAGATAATAGCGGGTCTTCTCATCGGACCATGTGTTTTAGGATGGGCAGGCAACACTGAATATATTAAGATTTTTGCTGAAGTCGGCGTTGTGCTTATTATGTTTTCAGCAGGACTCGGTACCAATCTTAAGACACTCGTTAAGACCGGCCCGGTGGCACTCCTTATGGCAACAATGGGCGTGTTGGCACCTATGGTGCTTGGTACAATTATTACAATGGTATTCTATGGATTTGATCCAATCGGAAGCCAGGGATTCTATAAAGCACTTTTTATTGGTGTAATCATGACGGCAACATCGGTTGGAATTACTGTCCAGACACTTAAAGAACTCGGAAAGATTAAGACGGAACTGGGAACTACAATAGTCAGTGCAGCTATTATAGATGATGTACTTGGAATTATAGTGCTTACTGTTGTGATAGGCGTGGCTAAAGGAACCGGAACCGGTGTCGGGGAGATTCTTCTTAAGACATTGTTGTTCTTTGTTGCAGCAGCGGTTATAGGATTTGGACTTTATAAACTGTTTTCATTTCTCGATAAGAGATATCCTCATATGAGACGTATAACTATATTTAGTATCGCTCTCTGTTTTGCGCTTGCATATGTTGCCGAGAAATATTTCGGAATAGCAGATATTACAGGTGCATATGTTGCTGGTGTAATTCTTTGCAATATTAATGATTCCAATTATGTTGACAGAAGGGTCAACATAAGTTCATATATGTTCTTTGGACCTATTTTCTTTGCAAGCATTGGACTTAAGACCGATGTGTCGGGAATGACATGGGGACTTTTGGCATTCTCAGTTGCGTTTGTGTTAGTTGCGCTGGTGGGAAAAATTATCGGATGCGGACTTGCAGCTAAAATTACCAGACACACATGGAAAGAGTCACTCATATGCGGAATAGGAATGATGACGAGAGGCGAGGTTGCGCTTATAGTATCTCAGAAAGGCCTGGATGCGGGACTTATTACGGCGGAGGATTTCACGCCTGTAATTCTTCTTATAATTACGTCATCGGTTATAGTTCCTATCCTTTTAAAAGTTCTTTTTAAGAACAAAAAAGGGCTTTCGGAAGCAAAGATGGCCGAAATAACAAATAATTAATTGACAACTGTTTTCAATGTGCTACAATAATTCCTAAGGGATTGGTAAAATACGAATTTTGAAGGTGTAATATGAGAAAGATGGTTTTATCACTGCTTGTACATAACAGGGCAGGAGTTACCAGCCGGATTGCAGGGTTATTCAGCAGACGCGGCTATAATATGGACAGTATTACAGGAGGCGTTACGGAAGACCCGGATATCACCAGAGTGACAGTTGTGGTTCATGGAGAGGAAGCGGTACTTGAGCAGGTTACCAAACAGCTTTCCAAGCTTGAGGACGTTATAGAGATAGAAGAACTTGAGCCGGGAACATCAGTGTGCCGTGAGCTTATTCTTGTAAGAGTGGCGGTTAATGAGATTCAGAGACCGGAAGTGGTATCGGTAGCAGACATATTCAGGGCGAATGTCGTTGATGTTGCTAAGAATTCACTTATGATTGAACTCACAGGCGATGCATCCAAGCTTGATGCATTCCTTGAATTACTTACAGGATATGAGATACTTGGAATAGCCAGAACCGGACTTACGGGATTGTGCAGAGGAAGTGCGGTAAAGAAATAAGTTTTTTATTGGCAATGCCAATTAAAATATATGATTTTTTCAGGAGGATAAAAACAATGGCAGCAAAAATTTTCTATCAGGAAGACTGCAATCTTTCATTACTTGAAGGAAAGAAGATAGCTATTATCGGCTACGGAAGTCAGGGACATGCTCATGCATTGAACCTTAAGGATTCAGGATGCGATGTCATCGTCGGTCTTTACGAAGGCAGTAAGTCATGGGCTAAAGCAGAAGCTCAGGGACTTAAAGTATATACAGCAGCAGAGGCAGCTAAGAAAGCAGATATCATCATGATTCTTATTAATGATGAGAAGCAGGCTGACTTATACAAGAAAGACATTGAGCCAAACTTGGAAGCTGGAAACATGTTAATGTTCGCTCATGGTTTCAATATTCACTTCGGATGTATCGTACCTCCTGCAGATGTTGATGTAACAATGATCGCACCTAAGGGACCTGGACATACAGTACGTAGCGAATATCAGGCTGGTAAGGGTGTACCTTGCTTAATCGCTGTTGAACAGGATGCTACAGGAAAGGCTCAGGAAATCGCTTTAGCATATGCATTAGCAATCGGTGGTGCAAGAGCTGGTGTTCTTGAGACAACATTCAGAACAGAGACAGAGACAGACTTATTTGGTGAGCAGGCTGTACTTTGCGGTGGTGTATGCGCATTGATGCAGGCTGAAACATTAGTAGAGGCTGGATATGATCCAAGAAATGCTTACTTTGAGTGTATTCATGAAATGAAGTTAATCGTAGACTTGATTTATCAGTCAGGATTTGCAGGAATGAGATATTCTATCTCTAATACAGCAGAATATGGTGACTACATAACTGGACCTAAGATTGTTACAGAAGATACAAAGAAGGCTATGAAGAAAGTATTAGCTGACATTCAGGATGGTACATTCGCAAAAGAATTCTTATTAGATATGTCAGAAGGTGGAAAACAGGTACACTTTAAGGCAATGAGAAAGCTTGCAGCAGAGCATCCATCTGAAGTAGTAGGTGAAGAAATTCGTAAGCTTTATAGCTGGAATGGTGAAGATAAGTTAATTAACAACTAATAAGAGATAAATTTTAAGTAGTATATCACAAGTTGATGTGCAAACTTAAAAAATCAGGTAACTATAAGGAAAGAGGTCTTGCCGTATTGTATGGGTATGTCCTCTTTCCTTTTTTGATTCAATTTTTGCACAAAAAATAATCTAATAAACAGGGTATCAGAGTAAATTCAGAGAAATAAAGGGAAGTAGCCTGCAATCCATTGACATTAGAAAAAATATGTGTTAGATTAAAGTGATTTGAATGCTATTATAGTAGTATTTTCAAGGTTCGTGAATGAAAAGAAGATAAAGTAGATGGAAGAGGGAAGAAAAATGATTGGGAAAAAAAGTGCAAAACAGACTACAAAGATTGTAGGTATCGTAGTTGGAATTGTATGCGTATGTATGGTATGTTTAATTGGGGGATTTAAATTGTACTATATGAATCGATGGTATCCCAATACGACAATTAATGGGTTGGATGTATCTGGAAAAAAGTTTGCAGCCTCGGAAAAGATGATGCAGGATTATATTGCATCTTATCAATTAACCATTACTGGTAGAGATAAAGGAAAACTGGTTATTAGCGGAAAGCAGATTGATTTGACGGTGGATTACAAATCTAAATTTAATGAGATATATAAAGGGCAAAAGAAAGCATCTTTTTTGCCGGATTTTAAACAAAAAGATTATGAACAGGAAATCGTAGCTACCTATTCCAAGAAAAAGGTAGATGAGATAATAAAAAATGCATCTATCGTAAAAGGTGACGACAAGTATCAGATCGTAAAGCCTAAAAGTGCATATGTACAATATAATGAATCCGATGGATATGGAGAAATGATAGAGGAAGAAATGGGAAATAAGCTTGTGGTAAGTCAGTTTTTACCTGTTGTTTATGAGGCGATTGCATCCATGGATACGGAATTAGATTTGACAAAAGATGCCTATCAGGATGTCTATAAAAAGCCGAAATTTACATTGGAAGATGAAACACTTCAAACACAGTATACGATTTATAATACATATTTACTAAATTGGATTAATTGGGACATGGGAGATGGCGTTACCGAATCCATTACTCCATCCGAGGTAAAAGATTGGTTGCATATTTCTAAAAATGGAAGCGTAGAATTAAATGAAGAAGCTATGAGTGAATGGATTGAAAACTTCTGTAAGAAATATAAAACGGAGGGAATGACCAGAACGTTTACAACGCATAGTGGCAAAAAGATTCAGGTTGAAGGTGGTGACTATGGCTGGAGATTGGACTATGATGCAATTGTAAAACAGGTTAAAAAGTTGATAAAGAGAAAAGGTCAGAAGAGGCAGGAAAAAGTTAAAGCATATATGGCAGATACTTCACAGAAAAATAAAGAAGCACTTACAACAAATTTGAAACCAATATATAGTAATACTGCATTCCAAAAGGATAACGGTTCAGGAGTGGACTGGGATACAAATAATTACAGTGAAGTGGATTTAACAGCACAGATGGTTTATGTATATAAAGATGGAGAATTGGCGTACTCTACCAAATGTGTGACGGGATTGGCAACAGACCCAGAGAGAGCAACTAGAACCGGGTGCTACTATATTAAAGATAAAAAAGAAGAGTATGTTTTAGTGGGAGAAGATTATGAAACTCCAACTAAATATTGGGTGAGAATTATGTGGACAGGAACTGGCTATCATTATTTACAGCGTAGTGACTGGTCGAATTGGTCTCCGGAAATATATAAAACCAGAGGATCACATGGATGTATCAATTTGCAATTGGAAGATGCAAAAAGCATCTATGACTTGGTAAAATTAGGGGACGCAGTATTTATTCATAACTAAGAGTAATATTTCTGTTATGTAGAATACCGAAGGGAGTAAGAGGTTTTCGCAGCAGAATTGTTACAAAATAAAAGAAGAAAGGATAAAAAAATGACAAAGCAATCAAAACAAAGAGGAATAATTGTCTGGGTGGCAATGCTTGCATTGATTATGGTGGCAGGAATAAATGTCATTCAGGTACAAGCCAAAGCAAAATCACAGCAGGATTATCAATTCAATGTTACCACAGACCGTACAGAGGGTGTATGTAATTACAAACTGTCAGGTATCTCGCTTGGTGATATTGATACAGTAGAGGTGAAGGCGTATTATCAGAGCAATGGAAAAACAGTAGTAGGATATGACGAAAATATTGTATTGAGCAATCAAAATGTATCAAACAATGTATTATCTGGTAGTTTTTCTATGGATGATTTCAGTACCTTTGCCTATGAAAAGTATACAGTAAGTTGTACCATTGGTGATGTAACCGTTGTTGCAGACAGCAATTGCGATTTTAGTGTACATTCGGACAAATATAAATTGACTATGGACACCAAAAAAGCAGCTACGACAAGAAAGGCTACCTTGACAATAACAGATAGTGACCAAAACGTAGTTATCCCTGGGAAAAATAATAAAGTAGCTCTTTATGTATGGGAAAAAGGCAGCAAAGAAAGTAAGGCAGTACAAGTAGGAGAGGCAAAGGCAATTACGACTGGAACTATGTCTTGGAACGTAGATGTTGCTTCTATTTGTAAGAATAGTGGAACATTTTACGCAAAGGCTGTTTTAACAAGTGGAAATAAAACAAAGAAGCTTACAACTGTAATCTTTAGTGTAAATCCAACTGTAACATCCTTTACAACAGCTAAGACCGCTGCATTGGATAAGAAAGCATCTTTTTCTACAACATTAAAAGGACTTAGTAATCCAACAGGTGTAAAAAAAGTGACATTTTATGTGTATAACAATAGTGGAAAATTTATTTACAAAAAGGATGCGGTAAATAAAGGAAATAAAACCTATTATGGGGAGATTAGTTTAAAAGCATTATCCTATAATTTAGGCAAATATACAATCAAAGCACAGATTACAGATGACAATGGAAAGACCTTTTTCTTGGAAAAAACAACAAGTGTGGACGAAAGTGCCACAGCAAAAAAAATGGTAATCCAAAAAAATAAGAAAAGTTGTTCCAGTACCTTTAAATTAAAAGGTGCATATATACCGGGAAGTGTAAAAAAAGTAAAGTTTTATGTATACTATAAGAAGAATGGAAAATTCAGATTATTAGATAAGGTAGATGCAACATATATTGCAAAATCAGATGTGTACAAAGCTACAAATCCAAACAAATATGCAGGAAGTTATAAAATTTGCGCTTACGGAACTGCTAAGTGGGGCAGCGAAGTGTTATTAAAAACACAGACAGTAAAGGTAGCAAAATCAGAAGCAGCTAAGAATGGCTGGTATTATGAAAAATACAACGGAAAGACATATAAGTTCTACTACATAAATGGAGTGAAACAGAAAGATTTAACAAAGATCCTTGGATTGAAATATAGTTCATCTTCCAATGTAAATAAGTTTTATATTGAACTAAATCGTGCAGCATGTTGTGTTACTGTATACGCCTATGATTCTGCAAAGAAAAAATACATTATTCCAGTAAAAACATTTACTGTATCGGTTGGAAGGGACACAGTAACGACAGCAGGCGCAGGTGGATTACATACAAATTCTTCCTATACACCACTTGGTACTTACTCTATCTGTTCAAATGGAACCAGTGTAAAATATACCTTAAAGCCTATGTATGAGCCAGATGGAAGTACCTGTTATGCTAGATGGACTTCTCATGTAGTAGGAAATGTATATTTCCATGCGATAGCGGTAGGAAGTCAGTCACACTACGCATTAAATCCAAATAACTATAATCGTTTGGGTTCTGCTGCATCAGCAGGTTGTATCCGTATGACAGTAGCAGATGCAAAATGGATTTATGATTATGCTTCTACAGGCTCCATCGTAAAGATTGTAAAGGGAGACAGTTCCCATCCAGGACCTCTTGGAAAGAATAAAACAATCAAGATTGCAAGTTCTATTCATTATGATCCAACTGACCCTGAGGTACCAGATTCAAGAAAGAAGAAGGACTATAAGGCTGGATTGATCAGCGGATACATGACAAAGAGTGGAAAAAAGGTAGGATATTAATTATAACAAAAGAATTTAGTGAATCAGTTCGATAAAACAGTAAAATATAAGAAAGGAAAAAGGATTGTAGAAATACAATCCTTTTTCTCATATACCCATTGAATAAAGGGAATTTCTATGCTATGATATATGAGGATTTTTCTACATAGTAGAGAACAAATGGACAGAAAAAGATTGGAAGATTAATATGAAAAGTATCAATATTATATGCTCAGATATTGGAACAAAAGAAATACATAATCAGGATGCTGCCTGCATCAAGAGAGCTAAGACATCCATTGGCATGATTACAATGGGGATCGTTTGCGATGGAGTCAATGGTATGGAGCAGGGAGAGGTGGCAAGCGCAGCCATCGTAGATGAATTTAGTATGTGGTTTGAACGGGATTTACCTGTTCTTTTAGAAGAGCATATTGTGGAGAAAGAAGAACGCTTGTGGAAAGAAGTTATCCAGGCAGTAAAAACATCCTGGAAAAATAAACTGCAAGAGGTTCATAGCAGTATCCGACAATATGGAGAAGGAAGAAAAATTTCGATTGGAAGTACCTTTACAGGGGTATTACTTTTTGATGAATTTTGCTGTATGATTATGCATGTTGGAGATAGTCGTGTATACAAGATTACGGACAGTGTAGAAAAGATTACAGTAGACCAGACATTGGCGGAACGTGAGATTGAACGTGGAAGTGTCACAAGGCAGGAGGCGATGACACAGGGAATGCAGAATGTGCTGTTACAATGTGTGGGTGGCTCCCGAAATATTCAACCAGATGTGATGATTGATTATTTTGATTCGGAAGCAATCTATTTATTATGTACAGACGGTTTTTGGAGAACGGTAAAAGAAAAAGATCTGCAAAAGATTAGTATATACCGAGAGAATGGACAGGAAGGATTAGAGGACTACTTAAAAGACTTAATAGAACAGCTAAAGATTGACGGAGAAGATGACAACATAACGGTAGTTGCAATTACGAATGAAGAACGATGAGAGACTCAGAGCATGTAACAGAGTAGTTGCTTTATAATTTTGACAGGGTCTAAATTATTAGGAAGGGATTGTTACTAGGGATTTTCATGGTTAGGAGGACAGCGATTTGATATCGAATAATAATATAAACAATAGATATATATTGCAATACGAGATCGGTAGAGGCGGTATGTCAAAGGTCTATCTGGCTCGTGATATCAAACTGAATATGGATTGGGCAATTAAAGTTATGGACGTGTCAAATAAAAGTGGACATGCACAAATATACAAAATTGCTACCGAAAAGGAAATCTCATTGCTCAAGCAGCTCAAACATCCAGCATTGCCTCGTATTGTAGATTATTTTCTGGAAGACGAAAAGATGTATATCGTCATGGATTACATCGAGGGGATTACGCTTAGTGAAAAGCTAGAAAGAGAAGGCAAGCAAAAGCAGGAAGATGTATTGAGATGGATG